>Ga0209381_1000096_pt1 | contig 250436 bp, 180 predicted proteins | sample DewCreD2012metaG_FD_184111 | JGI IMG/M metagenome (GOLD analysis project Ga0209381, IMG submission 184111) | Hot spring sediment bacterial and archeal communities from British Columbia, Canada, to study Microbial Dark Matter (Phase II) - Dewar... ...
CGGTATCGGGGGAAAAAGCCGGCTGCCATGGCCGTCCTCCGGAAAGCAAATCTGGTCACCCGCCCCTTGGTGGCTCTGTTCTCTTTTATCGGTCATCCGACCACCGAACTTGGCTCAAACACGCGGGCCCTCGGAGTTGTGGGTAATGGAAAGCCTGATGGGGGCGGGGTGTCGGCGGTGGCCAAGTGTCGGCGGGGAGAACGGCGCGAGGGATGGATGCCGTTCGCGGCGGACTTGGAGCGCCGGGAGGTCGTCAAGGTGTCCCGATCCTGGCATGAGTTGCGGATCGGTGCATGGCAAGCCTTCTGTCTCACAGGGTGTGTGGCTGCCCCCCCATTCATCGGGTTTCAGAGGGGGCTTTCTTTTCAGCCGAACGTGCGAGGTGGCGTGAAGGGGTGGCTGGATCGTCAACCGCTCAGGCGGGCGGGATGCCGGCCAGGGCATAGAGCTTGCCGACCAGCACCTCGGGCTCGAAGGGCTTGCGCAGGGTGTCGTCCGCGCCCGCCTGGAGCGCCTCGTCCAGTTTCGGCTGCGGCAGGGCCGAGACGACCAAAATGCGTGTGTCCTTCAGATGGTCGCGCTCCCGGATAAAGCGGAGCACGCCGAGTCCGTCGAGACCGGGCATGAGGATGTCGAGCGTCATCAAGGTGGGGCGGGCCGACTCGAGCATGGCGCCGGCAATGAAGCCGTCCCGTGCCGCGACCGTCTCGAACCCGGCCTTTCGGAGGTGCTCCTCGATCAGCCGAACCATCGGCTCGTCGTCCTCGACGATCAGCACGCGCTGCCCGGTCACCAGCAGCTCCTTGGGGACCGGCTTTTTCCGGTCGCGGAGGAAGGCGATGAAGTCCTCGAGCTCGATTTGGTGGTCGGGCCGGCCGGGGATCTGGGTGGCCGGCAGCGCGCCGCTGCGTATCCACTGGCGGACGGCGATGAAGTTGACGCCGCAGTAAGCGGCCACCTCGTTGACGGTCAGGCGCTTCTTCGGCATGGGAGGCCCTGGATTTGTGACGGCGCCCTTCACTGTATGGAGGATCCGCGGAGGCGTAAACGAAAATCCGCCTCACGGCCTCTCCGTCCGCGTCACGCGCCCCGGCGAGTTGTCTTCCCCGTCGTAGGCGATGTGCCGGACCTCGTCGCCCGGGATCTGGAGCAGGGGGCGCCAGTGGGGCGGTGCGACGTTTCCCTTCGGTTCCTCCAGCCGGTAGCGCACCGTTTGCGCCCGCGTCGGCCGGCCCCGCGCGTCCAGGGCCAGCACCAGCAGCCCATCGGGTGTGAAGTCGGCGGGCGGATCCCCGTTCAGGTAGTACCGCGTCCATCCGAGGTCGCGGCCCGCCGCGTCGTGCCGGTAGACGTCCCGCCAGGCGGGCGGCTCGGCGAGCTCGGGCGGGACGTAGTGGACGCGGAAGGCGGTCTTGACGGCGCCGGGGAAGAGGACGTCCGCGAGGATCTCGCCGTGGAGGCGCTCGAGCATCGCCTGTTCGTAGCGCGTCGGGGCGTTCCGGAGGAGCGAGAGGGCGAAGCGGCCCGCATCCGTTCGGGCGAGGATGCCGAGCGCGGCCGTCCGCCGGAGGCCGGTCTCCAGCGCGCCGCGGCGGCCGGCTCCCTCCGGGGCGGCGAGAAAGGCTTCGAGATCCGCCTGCCGTGACACAAAGAACGCGGGGTCGCGCATCAAGCCGCCGAGCGCGCGCTCGAGGACAAGCGTCTCGATCGGCGCGGGGAGGCCCTCCCGTTTCGCCGCGAGGAAATCCCTCAGGGCTTTCCGGGCGTCATCGAGGGCTTTCCGGGCCGCCGTGGACTCCGAGGCCGTCTCGGCGGTCTCGGCCTGTTTTCGGGCCGCGTCGGCCGCCTGTTTCCGGGCCTCTGCGGCCGCCACGGCCGCGTCGAGCGGGGCCTTTGCCTGCGCGGCCGCGCGGAGCGCGGCCCGCTCTTCAGGGGTAAAGCGGCTGCGCAAGAGACGTCCCGGGAAGGCCCCGGCGCCCTCCTCGAACAGGCCGAGGAGCCTCCCCCAGTCGGCCGCCTCCAGGCGGGTGCCGCCCGCCTGGTAGCCGATCTCGAGGAGCCGCCCCTCGGCGTCGTACGTCCGCGCCTCGTGGTCGAGGAAGCAAAGGGTGACGAAAGAGGGCGGCGAGTCGTGGACCCCGTTGTTCACGAAGCATCCGATGTCGACGCGGTTCGATGCGAGGGGGGAGCGGTCGAAGACGGGGCGGCGGTCGTGCCAGGGTACCTCGATGGCGACGGCCGAGCCGGCGGCGTTTTGCCGATCGATCCGGATCCGCGCGGCATCGCCGCGGAGCACGGCCCAGTGGAACGTCAGGGGGCGCTTGTCCAGGTCGAAGCTTTCCTCGGCGCTGACGGTCATCCGGTGGACGGCGTGGCGTCCCCGGAAAACGCGCGCCACGACGAAGGGCGAGTCGAAGTGGCGTTCCGTCGCGCCGGGCGCGAAGAAGTCGACCCCGTTGACCGGGGCGTCTTCCTGGAGGACGCGGAGCATGGCCACGGGCGGGAGGGCATCGGGCGCGATGCCGTGCGCCCGCTCCGCCATCGCCCGCTCGTCCACCCAGCCGCCCTCGAAGGCGGTTGGGTGAGCCTTGCCGGTGCGGTACTCGGCGGGATTTTGGAGGTGCCGGTTGCAGGACCGGAAGATCATCTGGACCGCCGGCATGAGCAGGCCGGTCTTGACGAGCCGCTGCTTTGTCTCGGGACGGAAGGCCGCCAGCGTCGCGGCGATTGCGCGGAGGAAAGGCTGGTCGGACCCCGAGGAGCCTTGCGAGATGATGACGAAGGGGGTGTTGGTGGGGAAGAGGTCCCCCCATCCGTCCGGGTGACCGTCATGGCCGGGGTCATGGTCCTGATGCTCGGGGTAGACATAGAGATGGTTGCGGGTGTACTGGGCGAGGAGGGCGGCGAGTCCGCGCGGGTTCACGTACGCCATGCGGGCGTTGCTGCCGCCCAAGCGGGCGGGCGCGGAGGTGGAGGAGTTGCCGAAAACGACGCCCGCGTGGAGGCCGCCGCAGAAGGCCCAGTCCTGGCGCTTTTCCTTCTGTTCGGCGGTGTACTCGATCTTGCCGAGCTGAGGCCAGGGGCGGCGGTCGAGCTCGGAATGGCCGCGGTCGCGATTGTCGTAGCGGTCGCCGATATGGCCGGCGGCGGTCCCCGCGGCATGCCATGCCCGGAGCAGGTCGCCGAGCTCGTCTTTTCGCGTGGTGATGAGGGGCGCGCCGGCGGCGGGCGCAGGCGGCTCGGGGGGGGGCGGCGTCGCGGAAGGCTCAGCGGCGAGGGGGAGGCCGGCGAGGAGGAGGGCGGCGCCGGCGTGGAAACGGTGGGGGGGGAGATCGCGACGGAGACGAGGGGGCATGGGGTGCCTCCATTCAGGAATCGGCGCAGTATAGCAGACCGCCCCGGGGGGAGGAATGTTCCCGGCAAGCGTCCGCGGCGTCCGGGGAGGGCTCCGGGCGGCTTCCTCCGCTGCTTCTGAGGAGGGGGCCTGTTTCGGGGACTCGGCTCGCGGAGGCCACGCGATCTTTTTTTGTTGAACGATTCTTCCTTGACACGCTTCCGCCGGATGGCTATAGTCGGCATGGATACATAATATATGGGCTTCGAGGTCGTCTACTGCTTCAAGTGCCAGAAGCGGCTCAGCGAGGGGGATTTCCAGAAGGGCGACGCCTTCCGGGTGGGCATCACCACGACTTGCCGGAAGTGCTCGCCCGAGCTGATCGCCTCCCTTCCCGCCGAGCAGCAGGCCGCGTTGCTGGCCGGTCCGGCTTCGGATGGGGACTCGCCGTCGGCCGCGCAGCCTGAGCGGCCGCGGGATCGTGAATCGGACCGGTTCCGCCACGCCGAGCCGCTCCCGCTTCGCCACGTGCAGGCCGTCCGGGCGAAGCGGAACACAAAACCGACTGCCTCCTCCGTACCCCCGTCTTGGGTTGTCGCTCTCGGGGCGGTCGTCGTTGTTGTCCTGTCGATATTCCTTCTGTGGGGGCGGGGAAAGCCGCGCACGGACGGGGGCGATCCCGCCGTGGCATCTTCGAGGTCCGCCGTCTCCATTCCGCACTCCGTCAAGGCTCCGCCGCGCGACGGCGCGCCCGAGACGCCGTTTCCTGGCGGGCGGTCCTCCGTTCCCGACGGCAATCCCCGGCGCGCGCAGGAGGCCGAGGAGTCCCTGCGGGCGGCGCGTGCGTACCGGGAGTCGAACCCGGCGGATATCGAGGGGATCGCCAAGCGCTTCGAGGTGGCGATGTGGGACGCGGAGCGGACGCCGCTCTTCGACGGCGCGAAGCAGGAATACGAGGCGGCGGCGCGGCAGGCGGCCGCGCACGCGCCCCGGAATCCGGCTCCGTCATCTGCGCCCGCGCCGCCGGAATCCGTGCCGCCTGACGGCGGTCCCGTTTCGGCGCAGCCGCTTTCACGTGTTGTCGCCTCCGCCGCAACGCCCCCGCCGGGGCCGGCCGTCCTGACCGAAACGGATCTCGCGGCGAAAGAGGAGGCGCTGCGGCGCGAGCACGAGACGGCGGTCGGGAGGGCCCTGGCGGACTTCAAGGCGGCGATGGCCGCGGCGCGGGACGACGGCGCGCGCGCGGCGGCGGTGGAAGCGCTGGGGCGGGCCGAGACGGATCCCCGGATCGCATCGGCGCTCGTGCCGTATCTCGAGGGCGATCCGCTTGTCCGTCAGAAGGCGATCCAGGCGCTGGGGGCGTACAGCGGGATGGATTCGGTGATCCGGCCGCTCGTGAAGGCCGTCCTGGCCGACCGCCGCCTGTTGAAGGACTCGCTCTGGAGTCTTTTCCTGTCGGCCCAGCCGGTGGCCGCCTCCGCCGTGGCGCCGCTCCTGAAGGATGAGGATTTCGGGGTCGTGGAGAGCGCCGCATGGGTTCTCGATTCGCTCTATGATCCCGTCTCGGTGGAGTCGATGATCGCGCTCTGGGAGCGGCTGAAGGCCGCGGAGGCGAGGGAGAAGCTGGGGCGTCTGCGCGAGGTGCTGCCGGGCTCCCTGGTTCGGCTGACCGGCCAGTCCTTCCTGACGCCGGAAGCATATCGCGTCTGGTGGTCGCGAAGTCGGCTGTCTTACGCGCCGCTCTCGGTCCCGAAGCCGATCCCGCTCTGTCAGGCGCATCACGTCATCGACTGCCCGGCCGGGACGCGGCTTCCGCCCGGAACCCTGGCGTGCGAGGTCTGGACCGGCGTGCGAGACGTCCGGGGGGACTTGGCGAAAGGGGCGTGGCTGCTATCTCCGCCGGTGCGGACGTGCGTGGTCCGGAAGTTTGAGAGCCCGTCCGACATCGCGAACCATTACGCCGCCCGTCTGCGCGGCTACCTGGTGCCGCCCGCCGACGGCGAGTACCGCTTCTGGATCGCCGCCGACGACCAGGGGGAGCTCTATCTCAGTCCCGACGAGCGTCCCGAGGCCAAGGCGCGTGTCGGCCGGATCGACATATGGACCGCCCCGCGATGCTGGGACATGATGCCGGAGCAAGCCTCGAGACCGGTGTTGCTGAAGGCGGGCCGCCGCTATTACGTCGAGGCGCACGCGGTGGAACTGACGGGGGGGGATCTCGTCTCGGTGGCCTGGCAGCCGCCCGGCGGGCGGCGGGAGGTGATTCCCGGGCGATTCCTGATCCCGTTCGATTGCGTGGATCCGCTTGCCGCGACGCCCGCGCCGGCCGGCGGGGCGACGGCAGTCGGGGGGGCGGCGCAGGTCCTCGCGGGGGGGGGCGTCTCCCCCGCGGTCGATGCTCCGGCTCCCGGCCCGCCCGCCCGTCCTGCCCGGGGCCTGATCGGCTGGTGGCGGTTTGACGAGAGCGGCGGCGAGACCGCGGAGGACTCGTCCGGTTGCGGCCATGGGGCGCGCTTGGTTGGGCCGGTTCAGCGGACGCTCGGCCGGTTCGGTCGGGGCATCCGCTTCGCCGGCGACGGGGGGTATGTCGAGCTGCCGTCCGTCCCCGATCTCGACCGCGTCCAGGCGGGGAGCTGCACGCTGGCCGCCTGGTTTCGCTCGGAGGCGACGCCTGAAGCGGGCGTGCCCTCGACGGAACGGTACGCGGTTCTCGTGAAGGCGGGGAAGCACACGGGGATCGCTTACAATCACGAGCAGCGCTTCGTGGCGGAGCTTTGGCCGGCCTCGGGTCCTCCGCTTGTTGCGGGGGCGTGGGATAGGGCCTGTCCCCCGTGGTCTTTTCACCATGTCGCGGTGGTGGTGGATCGGGAGGCGGGCGAGATGAGGGTCTACCTCGACGGTGCGCGGGCCGGCGCGAGGCCGTTGCCCGCGGGCGCCGGCGCGGCCGACTACGGCAAGACGCCTTGGCGGATCGGGATTGCGGACCCGGCCGGGGGCGCGCGCCGATGGGCGGCCCGGGGGGTCATCGACGAGGTCCGGATCTACGACCGCGCGCTCGCGGGCGGGGAGGTCGAGGCGTTGTTCGCGGGGCCGCCTCCCGGGCCGGCGGCGGAGGCCGTTCCCAAGGCGGTCCCGGCGTCGGTTCCCGCCGCCGTCCCTCAGCCGGTTCCCGCTCCGGCCCCGGCCGCGGGCCGGAAGCCCGCGCTGGAGGTCGCACGACTTGTGTTGATCGACGCCGAGACCTCCCGCGATCTGCTTGTGCTCCGGGACGGGATGGTGTTCAAGCTCTCCGCCCTGCCGACGCGGAATCTCACCGTCCGGGCCGACACGCTGCCGCCGGTCGTCGGCAGCGTGGTGCTGGAGCTCGACGGGAATGACCGCCGGGTGGAGAGCGTCGCTCCCTACAGCCTGTTCGGCGACGTCGAAGGGAAGCTCAAGGCAGGGCGGTTCCAGACCGGCGAGCACGTGATCCGGGCCACGCCCTACGCGGAGAAGGACGGGGCGGGTGAGACGGGGGCGGCGCTCTCGGTCCGGTTCACCGTCGTGGAGTGAGCGGGGCGGACCCCGGACGGGAGCGCGCCGCCCGCCTTGGCCCGGGAGCCCCGCTTGTGGGCGGGGCGCCTCACTCCAGCGACTCCTGGAAGGCCGCCACGACCTTCATCTCGCGGAAAAAGACCCACGTGGCGGTGCGGTCGCCGGGATAGTGCCACTGCTCATCGAAGGCGGGGAGATCCTCAAGCCGCACGATGGCAGGCTCTTGGAAAACCTCGCGCAGGACGCGGCCGGGTTTGCCGAGGACCTGCACGACGTCGGCCGGGCCGGAGCCCAGAAGGACGCGCTTGATCGGGAAGACGGAGCTGCCGCGGATATCGTAGTGGCGCGGCGTGTCCCGCTTCAGGTAGCCGTGGTCCAGCAGCCACGACTCGAAGGCCGCAAGCGCCTGATCGCGCTCGGCGTCCACGTCCTTGAGCGTGATCCGGCTGACGCCTTGTCCCTTCGCCCAGGTCATTACCCAGTAGGCGCAGGTCGGGTGGGCGCGGGCGATCTGGAACGGTTCTGGGTGGGCGTGGCGGAGGATCCCGGCGATCATCTCCAGCGCCGCCCACGTAAAGGGCGGCGTCTCCTTGGCCTGCTGCATCAACTCGGGGATCGCCGCCGGTCCGCGAGACCGGAAGCGGGCGTATGCCTCCGGCACTTTCAGCCAGGCGGCATGGACCTTCAACTCCCCGGCCTCCTCGACCGCCGCCTCGTGGTGCGCGGCCAGCGTCAGGAGCGCCAAGTCCGATTCGATCGTCGGCGGGGGGGGCGGCGTCGCGGGAACGGGCGGGGCTCCGTTGCATCCTGCGACGGCCGCAGCGGCAGCAAGGACGGCGAAGAGGCAGTGCTTCCGGGTTGCCATGTCCCGATTGTACGAGCCGGAGCGGGGAAGGGTCAACCGCCGGCGCGTCTCTCCTGTCGCCCCGGAGTTTTCGATGAGCCACGGAGTCCCGGCGAGCAGGCGGTAGCGCGGGAGACGCGGGACGCGATGCAGGAAAAATCCGGCGCATCGGGGTGGCGCGTGGGTCCAACAAGCTGTCAGTCGGATCGGAGCCCGAGGGGCGTCAAGCCTGTGCCGCCCGTGACCGGTCAACAGCCTGAGGGGCGGCACGCCCGTGCCGCCCGTAATCGATCAACCGGTGGAAGTGCAAAGCGAAGGTGGAGAGGAAGGGGGGCGCAGTGTCGAGGCAATGTTACGATAAGTAACATCGTACGAGAGGCCCGCTGGGGCTCGGGCTCGTCTCAACTTCTTTGGACGATGCGACTTGCGCAATATTCGAAAGTGTGGCACGGAATTTGCTTATACACCGTTCTGCCGTTGCTCCGCTCTCCCGGCGGAGTGGGAAAGGGCTACGCCGGGGGGCGCGGGGCGCGGCAAAACACCGGCCGGTCAGGGTCGTGGGGCGCTCCCGGCGCGCGCGGCGCGCCGCGGGAGATAGGGAGAGGGTGCGTCCCGTCCCCCCTCCGCGCCCGCCCCGCCCCCTGATGGGGGCGGGGTATCGGCGGAAGCGGGGTGTGGGCGGGGAGAACGGCGCGATGGATGGATGCCGTTCGCGGCGGACCTGGAGCGCCGGGAGGTCGTCAAGGTGTCCCGAAAAACCCTGTCGCCGGCGACGAAACCCTCCGGCTCGAAAGGCGCTCCTCAATGTCCATGACGGCCCCCCCTTCGCTCGGGGCGCCCCCGCTCTCATCAAAATCCAGCGGGGTTCAGACGGCTTCCTTATTTGACCCATGTGTGGGGTGACTTGAGCCGGCGAGTCCCCCCGCGCCCCCGCCTCGGCGGTCTTGCAGCCGTCGGGGGTCCTTCGCAGGCGGGTTTCAGCCCGGATCTTTCAGCGGCCTTCCGCCGGGTACACCCGTCCCCCGGCGTCGATCCAGGAGGCGATCCCGGCCGCGTTGAAGTTCAGCTCCCGCATCTGTTCCAGGAAGGCCGGGTACGGCTCGAAGCGGGCGTTGACGATCCCCTTGTTCGCATCGCGATTGGAAGGGTCGGTGGACAGGTCGTCCGGGTCGTTATCGGCGTACTTGAAGTGGTGCCACCCGACGCAGCCTTTAGACGCGAGGAGCGCGAGCGTGAAGTTCTGGTAGAAGAGGCCGCGGTCGCGCTGGGTCTTCACGAGCCAGCCGGCGCCGGTGGTGTTGGCCAAGCCGGAGTCCTCGCCCTTGGCGTAGAACTCCGAGATCAGGAAGGGTTTGCCGGACCAGCCGACCCAGTTCGCGAGGAGCGCGGGGTCCGGCGTCCACGCCCCGTAAAGGTTGACGGAAACGACGTCGCAGTGACGGCCGGCCGCGCGGAAGGCGCCTGGGCTGTTTTTTTCGTCGCCGTGAAATCGGGAGCCGAGGATCAGGTGGTGAGGGTCGGCCGCCCGGATCGCCTTCGCGACGATCGCGAAGTAGCGGTCGATCACGAGCTCGCGGAAGGCCTCGCGGTCGGCGTCGTCGATCCGCTTGGGGTCGGCCGCCGCTCCCTTGCGTTTTCGGAGCCAGTCGTCGGCGGCCCGGCGGCCGGGGTCGTCCTCCGGAAGGCCAAGGAACCCGTCGAGCGTTCTCTTGTACAAGGGCAACTCGTTGTCGGTGAAGTGGCCGAGGAGCCAGGGGTCGTCCTTCAGGGCGGCCAGCGAGCGGGCGTGCTCCGCCGCGAACGCCTCGAAGCCCGGGTCGAAGACGAAGATGGCGTTTCCGGGGTAGCCGGTATGGCCGGGTTTCTGGAAGGTGCCCCCGCGCTTCTTCCCGTACGCGCTCATGAAGTTCCAGATCGGGCAGTATGCGAGCCGTCGCGGGGCGGCGGCCAGGAGGGCGTCGGCCGACCACGCGCCGGTGCCGGTGAAGCCGTGGGCCGACAGCTGGGCGGCGGTCGCCTCCGCCCAAGCCGTCTCGGTGCCGAATCGGGCGGCGAAGGCCTCTTTCGCCCGGTCCGAGCCGCGCCGCGGCGCGACGCTGCAGACGCCGACGTGCAGGAACGGGTGCCCTTCCGGGTCGACCAGCCACCAGCGGTCTCCGATCTTCTGCGTGCGGAAGAATCCCGTCGCCTCCAGGGTCTGCGAGGCGAGACCGCCATAGCGGCCCGTCTCCGGCGGCTCCGCGCGCAGCGCGCAGCCGTTCAGATGCCGAACCGTCCAGGTCGGGTGTGTCGTCCAGGCCTTATCGGACGGCTTCCGTTTCGCCTCGATGGGGATCGGCTCCGCGGCCCGCCCGGCCGTCGCCGCCGCCGCCGCCATCGCCCATCCCAGGATGAGGCGTTTCATGTCGGCGTCCCTCGATGCTCGTGCCGTGTTCCGCACTCAGAGCGGCTTTTGTTCTCATACCGTTTCCCGACGCGGTGCCTCACACCGAGGCGGTCCAGCACCCGCGCCACGACCGTATCGACGAGGTCCTCCACCGTTTTCGGCCGGCCGTAGAACGACGGCATGGCCGGGAGGACCGTCGCCCCGGCCGCCGCGGCGCGACGCAGGTTTTCGATGTGGACGAGGCTCAGGGGGGTCTCGCGGGCGACGAGGATCAGCGGCCGCCGCTCCTTGAGCGCGACGTCCGCCGCCCGGTGGACCAGGTTGAGCGCCACGCCGTTGGCGATCGCGCCGAGCGTGGACATGCTGCAGGGGGCGACGACCATTGCATCGACGGGGACCGAGCCGCTGGCGATCGGCGCATCGATTTGGTCCTGACGCCAGGCGATAACGCCGCGGGCGGCCCGGCCGAGGATCGCCCGCGCCGCCGCCTCTGGATCCGTCCAGTCCGTCCGGATGCCCAGCTCGTGCCCGGCGACGCGCGCCCCCGCTTCGGAGACGATGAGATGGACTTCCGTCCCGGCGCGGAGCAGCGCATCAAGGAGGCGCCGGGCATAGACGGTGCCGCTGGCGCCGGTCACGCCGAGAACGATGCGGGGCGCGGCGGGTGGAGGGCTTCGGGGGGGGCTTTTCGGGCTCATGCGTTGTTCCTTTTGCCGCGTGTTGTCGCCGGCCGGCCGGAGGGGGGCCGCCGAGCCCCGCCCGCTCACGGCGGTGCGGGCGTTTCCGGCCGCTCCCCCGGCGGGAGGTAGCGTGCCGCCTCGGGGTTCAGGGGGCTCACCTCGCCGGACTCCAGGTTGACGAGGAAGCGGATGTGGTCCGCCTGCAGGCCGAGGGCGTCGTCGCCCTCGCGCAGGATGTTGAAATCCACCTGGTAGAGGCCGGGGGCGCGCCGCGCCGCGCCCCAGCCGGCGGGCTTGCGGCGTCGCAGCCCCCTTAGGTCCAGACGGATGGCTTCATCGACGGTCATCGCGGGCATTCCCGTGCCGGGCCGGAAGACATGGTGGCGGACGCGGTCGATCGCTTCGGCGCGCCGCGCCTGCTCTTGGATGATCAGCACGACCGCGGCGGCGAGCGTCCAGAGGAGGACGAGGGGGACGAGGATGCGCCAGAACAGGCGCCGGCGCCGCGGGCGCAGCGGCGCCTTGCAGTAGCCGCACCGGTCCGCCCCGCGTGCGACCGTCGTGCCGCATCGCGCGCAGGCCGTCGCTTCCGGGGACGGGGGGCAGGGTGGCGTGCTCTCCCGGAGGGGGGGCTCGCCCCCGGCGGGCGGGGCGATGCCGTTGCGGAGGCAGAACCAAGCCGCATAGCGCTCGTGCTCGGCCGTGTCGTCGAAGACGAGGCTCGGAAGAGGCTCGCCGTCGAGCAGCCGGCGGGTGAGGGGGGTGACGCGAGCTTGGGGGGCTCGGGATACGACGTCGGCGGCGAGGCGCTTGAAGCTCTCGAAGCTGTGAATCCCGCCGCTGTTTCCCCCCGCGAGGTAGTCGAGGGAGACCTGCCGGCGGTCGGCGCGCAAGAACCCCGGATGTCCCACGACGAAGAGGTCGAGGTAGGCGTCCGTTTGATCCCGAGCGAGGCCGGCCAGGGCGTCGTCCGGGAGCGGGCGGCCCTCGGCGGGCAACTCGACGGGCGCGCCGCCCTCCCGACGCAGCGCCTTTCGTGCCATGGCCCGTTTCAATTGCGCCCGCGCCTCGGGGTCTTCGATCCGGGCGAGGGTCGGCAGCAGCTGGAAGGTCTTCGATCCGGCGAAGTCGCGGTACTGCGGGGTGGCCACGACTCCCGCATGCACCAGCCGGATGCTGTCCCAGGAGATGTCGCGGTACGGCTCGGTCATGCTGCGCTTGTAGCGGAAGGCGTCGGGGCGGCAGTCGACCTGGAAGAGGCGGGAGGGGCGGGCGAAGCGGGGGACAGCGTCGTCGGGGACGACCTCCGCGGTCCAGCCTCGCTCGGTGAGGGCGTCGGCGACCCGGCGGGCGGTCGCGCCGTCGAGTTTTTCGAGGAAGATCCCGCGCCCCTTGCGGATGCGGAGCCGCGCATCGATCGCGGAAAGGCCGAGGAGCCCCGCGAGGACCGGCGCGAACGTCTCCAGGTCCGGGCGGTGGTCGTCCACGAAGACGACGGCGGACGTGGCCATGAGGGGCATCATACCGGGGGCGGTAGGGGATGGACAAGGGTATGGTGGGGTGGTTCCGGCGGACGGATGGAGGTCGCGCGCCGGCTCGAACAGAAGCCGCCTTCGGGGCGGGTATCGGGGCGGGCGCCTGCGGTTGGTCCCGAGGTCCGACAAGCCCGTCCGGTTGCGGTCCAGTCGCGGGGCACCCGTTCGGCCGCGGCTCGGGTGGGGTGCGCTCTCCCTCCCCGATCGGCACGCGGTTACAGCCCGTATTCCTTCCAGCGCCGCTCGACGAGCGCCTGGATCTCCGGCGTCATGATCTGCTCCTCCGGCCAGCCGCGGGCAAAGCCCTCCTCCGGCCACTTTCTGGTCGCGTCGATCCCCATGCGCGAGCCGTAGCCGACCAGCCGCGAGGCGTGATCCAGCAGGTCGATCGGCCCCAGCGAGAATTCGATGTCCCGCTCCGGGTCGATGTGGTTGAGCGCCTTCCACGCCACTTCCGAGGGGTCATGTACGTTCACGTTCTCGTCCACCACGACGATCGCCTTCTCGACCATCGCCTGCCCGAGTCCCCAGAGCGCGTGCATCACCTTCCTCGCGTGGCCGGGGAACTGCTTCCGGATCGAGACGACGAGGAGGTTGTGAAAGACGCCTTCGAACGGCATATGGTAGTCGACGATCTCGGGGAGCGCGAGCTTGAGGAACGGCGCGAAGAGGCGTTCGATCGCCAGCCCCATCCAGCAGTCCTCCATCGGCGGTCGGCCGACCACGATCGCGTGGTAGATCGGGTTCTTCCGGTGCGTCACCGCCGTGAGGTGGAAGACGGGGAATTCCATCGGCGCGGAGTAGTAGCCCGTGTGGTCGCCGAACGGTCCCTCCAGACGCGTCTCGTCCGGGTCGAGGTACCCCTCGAGGACGATCTCGCTTGACGCGGGGACGCGGACGTCGACGGTCTCGGCCTTCACCATCGGGACGCCCTCGCCGCGGAGGAATCCGGCGAGCAGCATCTCGTCGGCGTCGGGCGGCAGCGGGCAGGCGGCGCTGAAGGCGACGGCGGGGTCGGGGCCGAGGGCGACGGCGGCCTCGAGGCGGCGGCCGGCCTTCCGCGCCTTCCGCCAGTGTCGCTGCGCGTCCTTCTGGAAGTGCCAGTGCATTCCCGTCGTCTTCGCGTCGTAGACCTGCATCCGGTAGATCCCGCAGTTGCGGCGGCCGGTCTCCGGGTCGTGCGTGAAGACGCACGGGAAGGTGATGAAGCGTCCGCCGTCGCCGGGCCAGCATTTCAGGACCGGGAAGGGGTCGAGCGACGGGTTGCGCGTCTCGACGACCTCCTTGCAGGGGCCGTCCGAGACCTCCTTCGGGGAGAGGCCGGCGAGTTCGAGGAGCCTCGGGACGGCGCGCATCTTGTCAAGCATCCCCGTGGGGGGCTTGAGGGCCAGGTCGAGGACGTCCTGGACCTTGCGGCCGAGGTCGTCGAGACGGCCGACGCCGAGGGCGAGGGCCATGCGGTCGGCGGAGCCGAAGCAGTTGATGGCGACGGGGGGGCGGAGGCCGCGAACCATCTCGAAGAGGAGGGCGGGGCCACGCTGCTTCGAGACGCGATCGGCGATCGCGCTGATCTCGAGGTCCCGGTCGACTTCGGCGGTGACGCGCTTCAGGAGGCCGTGCCGGTCCAGGTCGGCGAGGAACGCGCGGAGATCGGGGTAGGCCATGGGGCCCTTTCGGGGAAGTTGCAACAGGAGGGCGGCCGTCACCGGCCGCGCCGGAGCTCCTCGATGGAGAGGAAGGGCCCGTCGGCCCCGTCGTCCGGCGTGGTCGGCGCCAGCCGGGGGGCGATCAGGCCCGAAAGCCACGAGAAAAGGAACGCCGTCGCCGTCCGGTCGAATCGCTCCGCCGTGCCGCCGGAGCCATAGGCGACGACGACCGGCCAGCGCGCCGGGTCGCCGTCCGTCAGCCAGCCGAGCGTGTCGCCGCGCTCCGTCCACGCCCACGGGAGGAGCCCGCCCGGCGCGGGGTGAAGGGGGAAGGGGATGGCCGTCGGATTTCGATGTTGCTCGTCCGCCAGTTTCCGGAGCAGGCGGGGGGCCTGCTTCGCCATGCGCAGCGTCTCGTCCCCGCCGACCGGGTTGAGCGGCCAAAGAAACCGCCGAAAGCAGCCCGACCCGTAGGCTTGGAGGAGTTCCCGGTAGTCGGCGGGGAGGGGGAGGCCGATCTCCGCCTCGGCGCGCGACCAGTCCGCCGGCGTCCCCGTCTCGAGCGGGACCGCCGGCGGCGGGGCGACCTGCTGGAGGCTGCGAAGGGAGGAACTCATGCCGGCACGCCTTTCTTTCTCCCTTCATACCGCACGGCGATGCCGAAGGTCAACGGTTTGAACGCCACGCGATCAAGCCCCGCCGCTTCCATCCGCGCGGCCAGTCGCTCCCGGTCGGGGAAGGCCGCGACGGTGCGCGGCAGATAGTGATAGGCGTCGCCGTCCTTCGAGATCGCCCCCCCGATGGCCGGCAGCACGCGGCGGAAGTAGAACTGGTACGCGTGGCGGATCCCGGGGATGCGGGGATTCCCGAACTCGAGAAGGAGGAGCCGTCCCCCGGGGCGCAGCACCCGGATCATCTCGCGCAGGCCGCCGTCCGGGTCCACCAGATTGCGCAGGCCGAAGGCGGCGGTCACCGCGTCGAACGCCTCGTCCCGGAACGGGAGGCGGATCGCGTCGGCGGCGCTCCACCGGAGGACCCGGTCCCGATCGCGCCGGCGCGCCTTTCTGAGGGCTCGCGCCAGCATGGGACGGGAAAAGTCCACGCCGACGATTCGCGGAGGCGGGGCGTCGGGGAATGCGTCCAGAATGGCGAAGGCCAGATCCCCCGTTCCGGTGCAGACATCGAGGACGCGCACGGGCCGGGAGGCCGCGTCCGCCCGGCCCGCGACCGCTTCGGCCAGCCGGGAGGCGGTCGCCGCCCGCCAGCGTCGATCGACCCCACCGCTCAGCAGGTGATTGAGCAGGTCGTAACGCGGGGAAATGGCGTCGAACATCCGCCGGATGGAGTCGGCTCGGGGGAGCATGGCGGGATTATAGAGAGCCCGCGCCGGCGGTGACAACCGTCATCCGTTGCGGTCCGGACCGATGACGATTGACGAATACGTCCCGCGACACTATGATAGGCCGCGACGGTCGCTGGGAGGGAGCGCCTAAGCCATGCCGCGCGTACGGGTTAAGGATGGCGACCGCGAGGAGGTCCGGGAGATCCTCGGCCAAGTGCTCACCTTCGGCCGCGCGCCGGACAACCATATTATCCTTACCGACCGCGAGTGCTCCCGCCATCACTGCTATATTGAGAAGGTGGAACGCGGCTTCAAGCTGGTCGATCTCGAGAGTCGAAACGGAACGAAGGCGAACGGCCAGTTCCGGAACCAGCATCTGCTGCAAACCAACGATCTCATCACGATCGGGAAGGCGGAGATCGTCTTCATTGACGAGAACGCGCCGGCGCCGGCGCCCCGGCCGGCGGGAGCGGCGGAGGGGGACCGGACGACGGGAGTGGTGGCCGGGGTGAAACAGCGGATTCCCGCGCCTCCGACCGCCCGGACGGCGCCGGTCCCGGCACAAGCCCCGGCGCAGAAGGGGGAGGGGGGGGCGACCGTCCAGGCCCCCGCGTCTCCCTCGAGGCGCCAAGACCGGCGCGAGCGGATGCGCCGGATGCAGCACGAGCAGGAGAAGAAGACGCTCACGATGGTTTTCTGCTTCGCCGGCTTCTTTATCCTCGCGCTGCTCGGCGTCTTCTTCTATTTCCTCCTGTCCGGCGAGAAGCGCGACGACCAGTACAGCCGGGATCTTTTCGCGGCCGCGGAGAAGGCCGAGCGGGACGCCGCCGCGACGGAGGATCCGGGGCGCAAGGCCATCCTGTACGAGGAGGCGGTTCGGCAGTACGGGCTCGTGCCGTCCAGCGCCGCGTCCTATCACAAGGCCGCTCAGCGGAAGGTGGTTGAGCTGGGCGAGGCCGCCCGCCAAGCGCGGGGCGAGGCGCTGGCGCGGCGCGTCCAGGCGGAGATGGCGGACATCGACGCGTACCTCAAGAGCCGCCAGCCTCCCGACACGTTCGGCACGTTGAACCGGTACGAGCGGCTTCTCCAGACGGTGCCCGCCGACCACCCCCTGCGCGCCGAGATCCTCAAACGGATGGAGCAGGTCCGGGCCCTCCGCGAGGGGGTCTGACGCGGACTCCTGCTCCGGGGACGTCGATCGGGGGGCTCGCTCACGCGCTCATGGAACACGTCACCTCGATTCGGGTTCGCTATGCCGAGACCGATCGGCAGCGGATTCTCTATCACGCCCACTACTTGACCTATTTCGAGGTCGCCCGGACCGAGATGTTGCGGGCGGCGGGGGTTCGCTATCTCGATCTCGAGGCGCGAGGCGTCTATCTCGTCGTGACGGAGGCGCGGGTTCGCTACCGCGCTCCGGCGGGCTATGACGACGAGTTGCAGATCCGGACGCGGGTCGCGGAGGTGTCGTCCGTCCGGATCCGCTTCACCTACGAGGTGACCGGGGCGAAGGGGAAGCCGGTGGCGGAGGGGGAGACGACGCTGGCCTGCGTCGACGGGACGGGGCGGCCCCGGCGGCTTCCCGCCGAGCTCTCCGGCCGGCTCGCCAGCGGGGCGGTCGCCGAATGAAAACATTGATTTTTGCAGATTAGCGGGTAACATGCGCTGATTGTCGGGGAAGGGCGCCCGTCTGTCCCCCGTGAATCCCAACTGGGGAGGTCCTCATGCACCGCACGTCCGCCGCTCTGGCCGCCGCCGTCCTCCTCGTCGGCCTGCTGGCGTCCCGCGCCGGCGCCCAGGAGCGCTGGCCCATCAGCCTCTATCGGGACGCCCTGCGGCTCGAGGACCGGAAGGAGTACCCCCGAGCCATCGAGGCTTACAAGAAGGTCGTCGGAATGGCCGACCACCCCGAGCGTGGCGCGATGTATGCCATGCTGGCCCTCTTCCGCACCGCCGGCTGTCACCTGGCCACGGGGAACATCGATGAGGCGTACGCCGCGTACAAGGATCTCGCCACCCGGAGCTGGTCTGACCCCGAGGTTGCCCAGCACGAGTGTTTCCTGCGCGCCCAGGAGCACGCCAAGCGCAACAAGGTGGACCTCTACCTCGCCCAGATGCAGGCGGCTGTGGAGAAGTTCCGCCAGCGCGAGTGGAAGGATGCGAGCCTTCCCAAGGAGCTTCTCGACAAGAAGAAGGAACTTGGGGACAAGATTATTGCCATCGGCAAGGACGCCCACTATGGCCTCCGGATGGGGCTGGACACGACGACGCCCCTCGTTCGCGAGTTCGCCGCCGGGATTCTCTCGGTTCTGGCCGACGAGACGGTGCTCAACGATCTTGTCTCGGATCTGAAGGACGGCGGCCGATCCTCCGCCCACAAGGCCGGCGCGGCCATCGCCCTGACGGGCATGATCATCCGCGTCCGCGAGGCGGCGCGGCTCGAGGCGCTTGTCGCCGACGTGGAGGCCCGCCTGGACCGCGCGACAAAGGCCTTCAAGGCCGGCCCGTCCGGCAAGATTCCCGCCGACCTGCAGCCCGAGATCGACAAGGTGTTTGCCGGCCAGAAGGAGGCGGAAGCCGGCGTGCGGGCCGAGATGGCCGCGCACCGCGAGCGGGCGAAGGCCCTGCTCGGCGCCCTGCCCAAGGCGCTTCCGGTCGACGCCCTCGTGGACGGTCTTGGCAAGGCGCTGGCCGATCCCGATGCCGAGACGCGTCTGGCGGCCTGTTACGCCGCCGGTGCCCTCGGCGATGCCCGTCTCGAAGACGCGGTCGTGAAGGTCCTCGGCGATGAGAGCGACTTGGCGCGTGCCGCCGCCGCCGCCGCCTGCGGAGGCCTTCGCAGCCGGAAGGCCGTCAAACCCCTGGCCGATCTACTCATGAAGGATGCCCCCGTCGAGGCGGCGGCCGACGCCGACTCGCCGCTCGCTCGCGACGTTCCTGCCGTCCTGGTGCGCCGCAACGCCGCCGAGGCGCTCGGCTTCATCGGCGATATCTCCGCCATCCCCGCCCTCGTGGACGGGCTCGGCGACAACGACGAGGCCGTCCGCGCCGCCTCCTACAAGGCCCTGGGCCTTCTTTCCCAGAAGTCCTTCAAGGCCAAGCTGAAGGTGGGCGACGTCGAGGTCGAGACCGACTTCAAGGCCGACCTGCCTCCCGCCACTCGCGACGAGATCGCCAAGCAGTGGCAGGCTTGGTACGACAGCGGCAAGGGCGTGGACGTCCTGATCGACCGCTATCGCGCCATCGCCTTCCGCTGGGTCGATTACAATCCCATCCACCTGTATGACGAGGAGTATTTCCTGCGCACGGCCTCGCGCCGGCAGATCTCCGAGGACGAGGCGAAGGGTTTCCTGGCGGACTTCCAGAAAGCCGTCAAGGAGATCGAGGACGACCTTGCCGCGCTGGGCGGCGGCGCGGTGCCCCAGTTGCTGGCCTATCTTGGCGGCGAGGCGCAGGACAACCCGGAGCGCCGGGATCCGGTCGTTCGCCGCTTCGTGGCCGGCGCAATCGCCCGCGTCGCCGACGACGAGGCGGTCAAGCAGTTGATCGCCGTGGCCAACGATGCCGTCGCCCCTGCGCCCCGCCGGGCGGGGGCCGCGATCGCCCTCGGGCTCTTGGCCAAGCCCGGCAACTCCGCCGAGGTCAGCAGCGCCCTCCAGGGGCTGTTGAACGTCGCCGAGGCCCCCGAGGTCCGCATTGCCGCCGCCGAGGCCCTCGGCCGCCTCGGCCTGAAGGATGCCACGGCGATCCTGATCACCAAGACCCGCGACGGCGATCCCGATGTCGTCATCGCCGTCCTGCGCACGCTCGCCCGCTTCAAGGCCTCCGAGGCGACCGTCGCCATCGGGGAGCTTCTCAAGGCGGGCGGCCCGATCGTGGCCGATCCGGCCAAGGCGGGACAGAAGGAGGAGGCGCTCGAGTATGCGGCCATCGCCCTCGGGGCGATCGGGAGCCCGGAGGCCGTTCCCTTCCTGGTCTACGGCCGCGCCCACCCCCGCCGCGTTATTTGGAAGACCTCCCAGGATGCGATTCAGGCGATCGCCTCGGCGGACAAGGCCGGCGTTGCGAAGTTGATCGAGTTGGCGACCGGGGCGGGGGCGGACAAGTCCCTTCCTTACCTCCGTGCCGCCGCGTGCCGGGCGCTCGCCGGCCTGAGCGCCGATGTCCGCGGCGCGGACGGCCTGGCCGCCCTTGTTTCCCGCCTCGTCGACAAGGACCCGCTGCACCCCACGCGGGACCTCGATCTCTCCGTTCGCCTCGCCGCGGCCGAAGGGTTGGTCCAGATCGGGGATGCGAAGACCGCCCCCGCTCTCGTTCGCTGCCTGAGCGACGGCTACGGGCTGCCCATGAAAGGCGACATCCGTCTTGTCGCCGCCGCCGGCCTTGACAAGATCGTCGAGGGGGACAAGCCCGCCGCCTGGAACCCGCCCGCCGACGCCAAGGGGGAGGATTTGCTCAAGCTCTGGAATCAACTCGTGACCGACTGGGAGGCGTGGCTGGCCAAGCGCCAGGGCACGGCCAGCCGGTAGGGTCGGGCGCGCCCCGACGCGGCAGGAAAAAAAGCGCCCCGGGCTTTTCTCTCAGCCCGGGGCGCTTTTGTCTTCGTTTCGTCTCGCCCGCCCGGTCGTGCGCTCAGATGCGCACGGCCCAGATGCGGTCGATCTGCATCTCCTGCCGCAGTTCCGCGATCACCTGCGATGTCGCGGGGTCGTCCAGCGTGAGGACCACCAGCGCCTCACCGCCTCGTGACAGCCGGGCCACCTCCATGCCGCCGATGTTGATCCCGTGCCGGCCGAGCACCGTCCCGTACTTGCCCACCATCCCCGGCCGGTCCGGGTACCGCATCACCAGCAGGTGTTCGGCCAAGTGCAGATCGACGTCGTAGTCGTCGATTCGTACGACGCGCGGGTCCCGTCCCTCGAGCAGCGTGCCGGCCACGAGACAGGCCCCGTCGTTCGAGTCGACCCGGACGGTCACGAGGTTGGCGTAGGTCCGGAGGTCCTTCGTGCGGCGGTCGCTCACCGCGATGCCGCGGTCCTGTGCGATCAGCCTGGCGTTGACCTGGTTGACCTGGTCGCCGCAGACCGGCGTGAGCACGCCGGCCAGGGCGCTGACGATGATCGCTTTCGGGTCATGGTCCGCGATCCCCCCGTTGATCGTGACCTCGACCGACTTCAGGCCCGACCCCCCGAGCTGGCTGGCGAGCGCGCCGAGGGACCCGGCCAAGTCGGCGTACGGCCGCAGCGTCGGATCGGCGGCCGCCGGGGCATTGACGGCGTACGTGATCGTCCCGTCCTTGAAGAACCGGACAAACTGGTCCGCGATGTCGATCGAGACCTTCAGCAGGGCTTCCTCGGTGCTCGCCCCCAGATGGGGGGTCAGGACGATGTTGGGGAGGCCGATGAGGGGCGACTTCGGGTCGAGCGGTTCCTGGGCGAAGACGTCGACCGCCGCGCCGGCGATCAGCCCCGACTTCAGCGCCTCGGCCAGCGCGGCCTCGTCCACGATGCCGCCGCGGGCGCAATTGATGAGGCGGGCCGTTCGTTTCATCTTGCGGAACTGCTCCGGCCCGATCAGGTTCCGCGTCTTGTCGTTCAGCGGCACGTGGAAGGTCAGGAAGTCGGACCGTTCCAGCAGCGCGTCGAGGTGGGTCAGCTCGATCCCCAGCTCCGCGGCCCGCTCCCGGGAGAGGTAGGGGTCGTAGGCCAGCACTTTCATGTGGAAGGCCTTCGCGAAGCAGGCGACCTCGCCGCCGATCTTGCCGAGCCCGACGATCCCCAGCGTTTTCCCCTCCAGTTCCGCGCCCACCAGCTCGTTCCGTTTCCACTGCCCCTGCCGCAGCGCCGCGTCTGCCCGCGGAATGTTCCGGGCCAGCGCCAGCATCAGCGCGAACGTGTGCTCGGCCGCCGATGCGACGTTGCCGAACGGCGTGTTCATCACGACGATGCCGCGCCGCGTCGCCGTCTCGAGATGAACGTTGTCCACCCCGATTCCCGCTCGTCCGATCGCGCGCAGCGACGTTCCCGCCTCGATGATCTCCCGGGTTACCTTCGTCCCGCTTCGCACCACCAGGCCGTCCTGTCCGGGGATCGCCGCAAGCACCTCCGGCGCCTTCAGCCCCGGCTTGTAGGTGACATCGAACCCGCTGCTCTTGAGGATTTGGACGCCTTCGTCCGCGATGTCATCGGTGATCAGGATCTTGACCATGAGAGGGCTCCTGGATCTGGGACGCAATGCGATGCGGGAGGAGTCCCGGCCGGCGGAAGACCCGCCGGGTCCGTTCTAGGATGACTTCACGCGCTCGACGTACGCCCCGTCGCGGGTATCGATGCGGACCGTCTCGCCGGGGGCGATGAAGGGGGGGACCTGTACGACCAAGCCGGTCTCCAGCGTCGCCGGCTTGTAGACGTTGGTCACGGTCGCGCCCTTCAGCCCCGGTTCCGTCTCCTTCACCTGCAGGTCGACCGTTGTCGGGTAATCGATCCCGATCAGCTCCCCGTCGCAGTAGTTCAGGAACACGCGTGTGTTCGGCTTCACGTACAGCGAGAAGTCCGGCGCCAAGTCCTTCGCCACCTCCACCTGCTCGTAATTCTCCGGGTTCATCAACACATAGGCCGCGCCTGCGTCGTACAGATACTCCATCTCGTGCTGCTCCATGAGCAGCGCCTCGACGCGGTCCTCCGCGCGGAACCGGACCTGCGTGCTCGATCCCGTCTTGATGTTCCGCATCTTCATCTGCACCATCCCGCGCCAGTTGCCGGGCGTGATATGGTCGACCGCGAGCACCACGTATGGGGCGTCCTCGTGGCGGATAGCCATGCCTTTGCGGATCTGGGTAACGGGAATCACGGCGGTCGAGCCTCGGGAAAGGGGTCGCCGGACAGTGAAAACGGGCGGCCGGCGGGCCGCCCGACGCCGCTGCGAGGGGCGCATTCTAGTGCGACCGGACCTTGAAGGCAAGGGAAAGAGTCCCGGCTGACCCCCGGCCCTGCGGCGGATCGTGGACGCGGAGGCGATCCGGGCGGTATATTCCCCCTGCGGAGGCGTGGGGCCGCCCGCGCTCCCGGCTTGTTGCATGGAGGAGAGAATGTCGCTCGCCCGGTCCCCCCTTTCCCGCTGGGCCCTCGCGGCCTGGGCGTTCGCCGGGTTGGCCGCGCCCCCGGCCGTCACCGCGGCCGACTGGCCCTGCTGGCGCGGGCCGAAACGGAACGGTGTCTCCGACGAGACGGACTGGCTCGATCGCTGGCCCGCCGAAGGCCCCCCGGTCGCCTGGAAGGCCTCCGTCGGCACCGGCTACTCCTCCTTCGCCGTCGCCGGCGGCCGCGTTTTTACCCTCGGCAACACCGACCACACCGACACCGTCTTCTGCCTGGACGCGGAGACCGGCAAGCTCCTCTGGTCTCACGCCTACCCGGCCGACCTCGGCGACCGTTTTTTCGCCGGGGGGCCGACCTCCACCCCGACCGTCGACGGCGACCGGGTCTTCACCCTCGGCCGCTGGGGCGATTGCTTCTGTTTTGAGGCCGCCACCGGGAAGGTGATCTGGACGAAGAACGTCGCCACAGAGACCGGGATCCGCGTCCCCGGCTGGGGCTTCAGCGGATCCCCCCTCGTTCACGGCGATCGTCTCGTCCTCAATGTCGGGGAGGCCGGCCTCGCGCTGGAGAAGGCGACCGGCCGAAGGGTCTGGTTGTCCGGGAACCAGGAGGCGGGCTACTCGACGCCGCTTCCGGTGCCGCGAGGCGACGGCTGGGATATTCTCCTCGGCTCCGGGAAAGCCTATCTTGCGGTGGACGTGGCGACGGGAAAGGAGCGGTGGCGCATCCGGTGGGTCACGCAGTATGGCTGCAACGCGGCCGACCCGGTTGTCGACGGCGATCGCGTCTTCATCTCGACGGGCTACGGCAAGGGCGGCGTGCTGCTCCGATCCGGCGACGGGCCCGAGCCGGAGGTGATCTGGCGGGGCAAGGTGCTGGCCACCCAGATGAGCCCGAGCGTCCTGATCGACGGCCATCTCTACGGGGCGGACGGCGACACGGGGAAGCAGGGGCCGCTGAAATGCGTTGTCTTCGCGACCGGCGAGGAGCGGTGGGCCCACCCCGGCTTCGGGACGGGGGCCGTGACCGCGGCGGCGGGGCGGCTCATCGCCCTCAGCGAACGCGGGGAACTGATGGTCGCGCCGGCCACGCCGAAGGGCTTCGCGCCGACCGCCCGTGCGCAGGTCTTGGGCGGCCAGTGCTGGACGGTGCCTGTCCTGGCCCACGGCCGGCTGTTCTGCCGGAACGCCGAGGGGGATGTCGTCTGTCTCGACGTGCGGAAACCCTGAGGGAAACGCCGGGGCGCCGGGGCCGCCCGGGGATGCGCCGGGGGCTCGGCGAGGCATTCGGGAGATCGAACCCATGGCAACCTGGAACCGTCGCCGGGTGTTGGCGGCGGGGGCGGCGGCGGCGGCGTGGGGCGCCGCGCCGGCCGTCCGCGCCGCCCATCCCGCGCGTCGATACCGGACCGCGGTTATCGGGCCGGGCTGGTGGGGCCGGAACATTCTCAAGGAGGCGATCGCCGCGGGCCGCGCGCAGGTCGTCGGCCTCTGCGATCCGGACCCGAACGTCGTCGAGGTCGCCGCCGATCAAGTCGCGGATCTCTGCGGCGACACGCCGAAGCCGTACGCCGATTTCCGGGAGCTGCTGGAACAGTCCAAGCCGGAAGTTGTCATCGTCGCCTCGCCCGACCACTGGCATGCGCTGCAGACGATCGCCGCGCTCAAGGCCGGCGCGCACGTGTATGTCGAGAAGCCGACGGGGCACACCGTCCGCGAGAGCCGCGCGATGGTGAAGGCGGCCCGCGAGGCGGGGCGCGTCGTCCAGGTCGGTCTCCACCGCCGGGTCGGCCCGCATCACGCGAGCGCGATGCGGTTCCTGAAGGAGGGCGGGGCGGGCACGGTCGGCATGGTGCGGCTCTTCGCCCACTACGGCGGCGGGGCGGAAAGGCCGGCGCCAAACGGCGATCCGCCCGAGGGGATGGACTGGGATCTCTACTGCGGACCCGCCCCGAAGCGTCCCTTCAACCGCCGCATCCATCCCGGCGGCTTTCGCCAGTTCCTCGATTTCGCCAACGGACAGTTGGGGGACTGGGGCGTCCACTGGCTCGACCAGGTGATGATGTGGGCGGACGGGGCCTCCCCGCGCCGCGTCTACTCCACCGGCGGACGACCCGTCCGCGGCGCCCCCGTCCTCACCGACCGGGAGCAGACCACCGACGCACCCGACCACCAGGTGGCCGTCTACGAGTTCGACGCCTTCACCTGCGTCTGGGAGCACCGGCAGTTCGCCGCCAACCAAGCCGAGAAGCACGGGATCGGGGCCTACTTCTACGGCTCGAAGGGAACCCTTCATCTGGGCTGGCGGGACGGCTGGACGTTCTACCCGGCCAACGCCAAGGGCGGGCAGGTCCTGCACGAGGACGCCCAGCTTCAGGAGCCCGACGGACACAACCTCAAACTGCTCTGGGCCGACTTTCTGGCGGCGATCGACACCGGTTCGGCGCCCGCCGCCGGGATCGAGCGGGCTCATCGATCTTCCGTCCTCCCGCTTCTCGGGATGCTCTCGTTGAAGATCGGCCGCAGTCTCCGATGGGACGGCGAGAAGGAGGAGATCGTCGGGGATCCCGAGGCGAATGCGCTGCTGGCTCGTCCCTATCGCGCGCCCTGGACGTACCCGGCGTAAGGGGGGGCGGCAGCCCCGACGGTGTTGCGGGGCGGATCCCGGGGAGGCGGATGCGCGGCGTCGGTCGTGCTGCGGGTGGCGGGGGCGGGCCGGAGCGGCGGGAACGAAAAACCCCGCGGCGCGGTCATGCCGTGCCGCGGGGTGGAGCGGAAGGGATTCGAACCCTCGGCCTCCACAATGCCATTGTGGCGCTCTCCCAGCTGAGCTACCGCCCCGGATCCCGGCTCGCGCGGCCAGCCGGCGTCCGGGGAGGTTCGCCGAAGGGACGGATGATAGTCGTGGCGGTGCGGGAAGTCAAGCGTTGGGCGGCGCCGGCGGGAAACCGTGCCATCGGTTTTGAGTCGGATCTTTCATCCCCCCTCCGGCGGACGATCCCTGACGACCGCCGGGACGTCGCGGCGACCGCCCGTCGTGCCGATGGCGGTCTGGCGCGCTGGCGGGGGCCTCTCAGTCCCCTCCGGACAGGCGCTTGTAGTATTCCTGGAGCAGTTCGCGGTACTCGGCGGGGAACTCCTCGACTTGGCGGAGGCCCTGGTTGGTCTCGTCGCGCAGATGGGGGGGAAGGTCGCCCCACCGATCGGCCCGGTCGGCGGAGCGGGGCGGGGCGGTCCCTTCGCGGGAGGGAGGCGGCGTGTAGGGCTGCTCGGCCGGATTCCTGGCGTTGGGCTGGTTCTGCGGCTGGCTCTGCGGCCGCTGCTGCTGTTGTTGCTGCTGCCGGCGCTGCTGTTCCTGCTGGCTCTGCTGCTCGACCTGCCGAGCCTGGCGGATCAGCAGGTTGATTAGATCGATCGTGTCCTTCTGTTTCCGGTCGGCGCCGCCGAGGAGCTTGTCGATTTTCTCCTGCGCAAGGCGCATCTTTTCCAGGGACTGCTTCCCGCTGTCGGGCGGCGGGGTCCCCTCGAGGGACGTTCCCGTCCCGCCGCCGCCATCCGGGGGGCGGTCGGGCGGTGCCAGTTTCCGCTCGGCCTCCGCCCCCTTGGCGAGCCCTTTTTTCGCGGCGGCGGCGAAGAGATGCTCCTCCGCCTCCGACATGAGCCGGGCGGCCTCCTCAAGCGTCTTGATCGGGTCGGCGCGCGGCTCTTCCTCGCCCTCCGCGTCTGGGGCCTGCGGGGCGCCGTGAACCCCGTCCGACTTCGGTGCGGGGGCGCTTTGCCGCTTGCGCAGATCCTCCAGCAGTTGCTGGAGCCACTCCCCGCGGGGATCCTTGTCCCGCTCCGGGGAGGGGGGCTGCGTCGGGGGCGGGGCGGCGGGTGCCGGGCTCCCGAGCGCCGTCAGCGCCAGCGCCGCCCCGAAGGCGAGACGGTGTGCCATGGCTGATCCTCCTGCTTCCGCGGGCGATGGGGCCTTATTCCGGGGGCTGCGGTTGCATCTGCGGCTGCTCCCCGGCGAGCTTCTTGAGCACCTCGACGAACCTCACCGTCAGACCCTGGATCTCCCCCTGCTCGGTGACGAGCCGCTTGAGGAGGAGGCGGTCGGTCTCGGAGAGGGCGCCTTCGGGGCCGGCGCGCGTGGCGAAGTCCTGGGTCTTCCGGTTCACGTTCCGCTGCATCGTGCGGATCATCTTCAACTCGGCGAGGGGGGGGACCAGCGGCGGCTTGCCGCCCGACATCCCGCCCCCGCCGCCCTGGCGCTGGCGGCGGCGTCGCGCCTGCTCCTGCTGGAGGGCGTCGACCAGCTCCTTCAGTTTCCGGACGATGTCGGCCTCGATCCCCTGCGTGTATGCGTCGGTCCGGTGCTCGCGCGCGAGCAGGTCGGCGCAGGCGAGCAGGTCCTGCCGGATGCTGTCGATCACCCAGTTGAAGACATCGGCCTTCTCCTCGGCGAGGGTCTTGGCGACGTCGTCGAGGCGTCCGGCGATCTCCCGTTCCGTCGCGCCGAGGTTGGCGAGCTCGACGAGGTCGGCGCGGGCGAGGCTTTTCGCCGCCAGGCGCTTGGCCTCAAGCGCCGCGGTCCGGTCGTTGACATGTTGTTGCTGTTCGAGGAGGGCGCGCAGCAGCGTCTCGAGCCGGAAGAGCGCCTCCTCCTGCTGTTGGCTCTCGAGCTGGCGCCGGGCCTCGTCGAGGTCCCGCCGGGCCTCGTCGAGCTCCCGCAGGGCCTCCTGCTCCTGCGGGTCCGACTGGCCGGGCTGTCCCTGCTCAAGGCTCTGTTGCGCGCCCTGCATCTGCCGGCCGGCGCGCTGGAGCGATCCTTGCGCATGTTGCCGCTGCAACGCTTCGACCGCTTTTCGGAGCTCCTCGGTCTTCTCCCGGATCTGCTGCTGGCGCTTCGCGTGCTCCCCCAGCGCCTTCTGTTGCTCCGGGGTCGGCTCCCGGGGGGGCATCTGGTCGAGCGCCTTGCGGGCTTCCGCCAGTTGCCGGAGGGCCTCCTGTTGTGATTCGCGGGCGGTCTGCGGCCGGGCGGACGGGTCCTGGGACGCTCCCTCCGGCTGGCCCTGGGGCGGGCCGCCCGATTGCATCTGGCGGCCGGCCCGGCTCATGGACTGACCGGCGCCGCGGGTGTGCTCGCCGGCCTTGAGAAGCGGGCCGGAGGCTTGGGGGCCCGCCTTGCTGGCGGCCTGTTCGAGCCGGCGGGCAAGGTCCGCGGCCCGTTCCTCCAGTTTTTTCTGTTCATCGCCGAGCTGCCGGAGCCGGGCGGCGGGGTCCCGGGCGAGGGCCTCGAGGGCCTTCTCCAGCGATCGGTCTGCTTCCGCCAGGGCGTTCAGGGCCCGGTCCTGGTCCCGCCGGCCGCCGGCGGGCTGCTGGCGGCTGAAGTCGCGCGCCGCATTCTCCATCGTCTGGCCGGCGCGGTGGGTCTGCTCGGCCGCCTCGCCGGCGAGCCGTGCGGCATCGGGGCTCTCGCGCTCGGTCTCGGAGGCCGCTCGGCGGATCTGGCGGGCGAGGTCTTCCGCCTGGCGCTCAAGCGCATCCTGTCGTTCGGAGAGGGCGTCGAGGGCGGGCTTGGCCTTCTGGGCCAGCGGGGCCGTCGCGCGACCGAGCTGCTGCAGGGCTTCTTCAAGGGACTGGACGGCCTGTCCTTGGGACTGTTCGGCGGCGGCGGGGTCCCGGTCGGAGAGGCTCTGGCGGGATTGCTCCATGGCGCGCTCCGCGGCCCGGGTCGACTCGGCCGCGTCCCCGGCGGAGCGGGCCGCGGCTGCGTGGGTGTCCTTCAGGGATTGGGCCTGCCGGGCGAGGCGGGCGGCGAGTGCGCCGGCCTCCTCGCGGAACTTCTGCTGCGCCTCGGCTTGGCGGGCGAGGGCCTTCGCGGAGGTCTCGGCGTTCTCCGCGCGGGCTTTGGCGAGGGCGTCCTTCGCCTGCTTCAGGGCCTCAACCGCCCGGTCCTGTTCTTCCCGGGCGAGGTCGAAGTCTTTGGCGGCGAGCTCCTCTTCTGACGCGCGGACAGCCGCGCGGGCCTTGTGGAGGGCCTGGATCGCCTCGTCGCGGGCGGGGGTGCGGTCCTCCGGGGGGAGATCCTCGAGGGCGCGGGCGGCGGCGGTCAGCCGGCGGCCGATCGTGCCCTGGATCTTTGACAGATTTTCCGCCAGCCCCGCCGGGGCGGACTCGGCGGCCGTCTTCGCCGACTGCTCCCTCAGGCTCGACTCGTCCTCCAGCGCCCGCGCCGTGTCGTCGGCCGCCTTGTCGAGCTCCCGGGTGGAGTCCCGGGTTCGCCGGGCCGCGGCGCGCGCGGCCTCCTGGCGGTCCCGCAGGTCCTCGAGGGCCCGGGCGATGCCGGCCAGGTCCTGAAGCGGCTGCCCGAGGGCGCGCTCTCCCTCCTGGGCTGTGCGGGCCTGCTCCTCGCGGAGCTGGCGGAGGGCGTCGCGCGCCGCCTGCAGGCCCCGGGCCGCCCGGGCGGGGTCGTCGGGCAGTCGCGCGGCCAGATCCGCCTGGTCCTGTGCCAGCGCGTCGAGACGCTCTCGAAGCGCCTCCCGGCCGAGCGCACGATCGGGATCCATCTCGCGGGTCTGGCGCAGGTGCTCGCGTTGCTCCTGCTCGACTTGGCGGAGCCGCTGGATCGTCTCCTGAAGCTTCTGCTGGAGGGCCTTGTTCTTCTCCTCGGAGACCGTGTCGGTGAGCAGGGCGATCAGCTCTTCGATGGTCTTGAGGATCTGGGCCGCCTCCTCCCGGCTCTGGAAGACCTCCCGACCCTCGCGGAGCTCGCCGACGACGCGCTCCAGGCCTTGGCGCAGCATGTTTTTTCGGATGAGGTCGAGCCCCTGCTGGAGCTTCTCGGCGTAGTGGGGCTTGTCCGACTTGATCCGGTCGATCAGGCGCGCCATGTCCTGCTCGAGCTTCTGGACCTGGGCGGCGACCTGCTGCTCCTGCTCGAGGGCGGCGGCACGCTTCGAGGCGGTGGCGGGTGGCGCCGGCGCCGCAACGGCCGCCGCCGCGAGCGCGGCGACCAGGGCGGTCGGGAACAGGGGCGGGCGGGTCATGGGACCTCCGGGGCCGGGGGACGCCTATCGCGGCGCGCCGAGCATCTCGAGAATCGCCTTATTGACGCCCTCTTGGCGCTCCTGGACTTCGCGCCAGCGGCGGACGATCTCCTGGTAGTTGATCCATTCCTCGAGGAGGCCCAGGGCGTCGCGGAGGTCGGCCAGGATGGCATCGACGTGGGCGAGTCCCTGGTCGAACCGGGCGCGGCGGTCGGCGGGGGTGCGGGCGCCGCCCGCCTCGGCGAGGGCCAGGCTCGCCTCGGGGGACTTCGTCTGCGCGGCCCCGGCGGTCAGGGCGTGCAAGCGTTCGATCTTCTCGAGGGACGGGGGGTCGAGCAGCCGGTTATAGCGGATCGTCCGGGCGCTCTCCTGCAGGTCGCGGGCGACGCGCTCGAGGCGCTGGCCGATCTTGCGGCGCTGGTCGAGGGCGAGCGACTGGATCGCGGCCTTCTGCGCGACGTCCAGCGCGTCGGCGACGCGGAGCTGGTCGCGGAGGGCGACGGCCCGGCCCCGGATTTCGATCTCGCTTTCCTGGATCCGGCGGAGCTCCTCCTTGATCCGATTGAGCGTCTCCTCCTCCCGCTTCTCGAGGTCGCTCCGCGACCAGAGCGTGAAATGGTAGGTGCGGGTCTGGGTGGGCTTCGACTTGGCCTCGTCGAAGTCCCGCGCCTCGAAGCGGTAGGCGACCTGCTCGCGCTCGCGGGCGCCGGTTCGGGCGAGGTCGAAGGGATGCCGCGAGGCGATCCGCGTCCCGCCGTAGGTGCCGTCGTTTTGGGCGGGGTAGTCGAAGTCGATGGACTGCTCCGGGCCGGCTCCTTGGGCGATGACCCACCAGACGAGGCGGATGGAGCGGATGCCGTAATCGTCGGTGGTCTCGAGCTGGAGGGGCCAGACGGCGTCGGGCGTTGCGATCCGGTCGGCGCCGGGCTCGATGACGCGAACGGCGGGGGGCGCGTCAGGGACGGCGAGAATGGAGAAGCGGAGGGGCTCGCGGTTGTGGAGGCCGTTTTCGCCGGCCAGCTCGATCCGGTACTCGTCATTCGTTCGAACGGCCAGGGATCCGGTGAAGACCCGCATCGGGCGGGCGGGGTCGGCCTCGGGGGCCAGCCGCTCGCGTTTGTCGGGCTGCGAGGCGAGGATCAACCGGGCTTCGGCCAGGGGCTCCGTGGATACGATCCGAAGGCGGGCCGTCGTGCCGGCGGGCGCCTTGATGTTGCCCCCTTCCTCCGGCGCCGCCTCGGGGGTGTCGGTCAGGGGCAGGTGCTTCGGGAACCGGAGCCACTTGACGATCGACTCGAGCCCCGGGGCGGTCCGGACCTCGACGCGGTGCCAGGCCGTCTCGTCGTCGCCGGATCGGACGGCGAATTCAAAGGGCTCGACGACGCGGGAGAGCTCGGCCTTGAACTCCCGGTAATCGCCGTCGGGGGAGGCGGTGATGGGGAACCCGTCCATGCGGGTGCTGCCCGTGTCGCCCGAGTCGGAGCGGTGGAGGAGCGTCGCCCGGTCCGGGATGCGGCCGTAAGCGCGGACGGTGACGGGGCAGTCGTCTCCCCGGGCGATGACGCGCGGCGGATCGACCAGCCGAAGCCGGGTCTGGCGGGGCCAACGCGCATCGCCGCCGAGGAGGCGCGCAATCCAGATGGAGGCCTCGGCGGGGTGCGCGGCGGCGAGGAGGACGCCGAGCAGCGCGGCGGCTCCAGCCATCAGGGCCGAGCGATGGACGCGGCGGGGGACGAGGAGGCGGTGGAAATCGATCCGTCGAGTCGCCTCCCGAGCTTCCGCGATCACGTTCTCGACCAGAACCGGCGAATTGAAGGCCCGCCACGATGGATCCTCCAGGGTGCGGGCGAGCTGCACGGCGCTGATGAGGCGGTCTTGAAGCGCCGGGAACCGTCGTTCCAGGCAGAGGGCGAGGTCATCGTCCGTGATCGGGCGCCGGAGGGGGTAGAGCAGGTGGCGGACGGTCGACCAGAGACAGGCCGCCACGGCGGCCGCCAAGAGGACGAGCCGGGCGCCCCGCGGCAACTCCTCGCCCAAGAAGTGGTGGACCGACCAGTCCAGCAGGAAGGTGGCAAAGGCCGCGCCCGTCGTCACGAGCAGCAAACGGCTGAGCCCGTCGAGGGCGTAAAGTCTTCGCAACGCGCCGCGCAGGGCGGCGAGGCGGCGCGTCAGGTCCGGGACGGGATTGTCGGCCATGGGGGGGAGTCCGTGTTCGCCGGCCGTCCGAGGATCGGACCGGTTGGCCGGCGGATTCCGTGTTCCGGCGCGCGGAACGGCATTTTACTTTCCCTCCGTGGCGCCGGGAATGGAAATCGGCTCCGCGGACAGCTCGCCCGCCCAGGCGCGGGGGTCGTGCGGGGGGCGGCGCCCGACCCAGGCGATCACGAGCCGCGCGGACGGCGGCGCGGGGGGCAGGAGATCGCTCCATGCCACCTCCCCCTCGATCGTGTAGGGGGTGTTCGCGCCGATTCGCGCGACCCCGCCCCGGATTTCGCCGCGCTCGACCAGCCGCGCCGGGTCGAGCGGAATGATGGGGGGCGGCGCACCGGGGGGGCCGCCGCCCTCCACCGTGCAGGTCAGGTAGGCCAGTCCGCCGGCGATCGTGGCGATCCGCGCTTCGGGCGGGCCGACGGCCGCGTCTTTGTGGAGGCGGACCACGAGCCGGCGGGACGCCGGCGGGCCGGTCCCCCCGGGCGGGGGCTCGAGCCTAGCCTCGAGACGCAGTCCGGACGGCGCTGCGGCGTCCGCGTGCCGGCGGATTCTTGCCGCGAGGTTCTCCGCATCGATCGCCACGGGGGCGGCTCCAGCTGTCGCCCGGGCCGCGCGACCGGCCTGCACGTCGATCGCGCCGTCCGAGGTGGAGACCCGAACGGCGCCCGCCTCGACCAGGAGCTCCGTCCCGATCTCGTGCGCCACCAGGTAGCGGGTCCCGACCGGAACAATCCGGGCGGTGGGGGTGGCGATCAGCAGGGGCGGCGTCGCTTCGGTGTCGATCAGCAGGGTGCCGCGTGAGAGGTTGATCTCGCGCGGGCTCGGGAACCGGATCGCGGCACCCGAGCCGGCGACGATCCGGTCCCCCGCGGGGGTGACCAGAACGGCCCCGGCGGTGCCCTCGACGCGAAGCGCCTGCCCCGCGGATACCAGGGTCTCCGGTCCTCCGATCCGGGCGTCGTCCAGCGTGACAGACGCCCCGGCGGAGGGGGTCACCGCGGCGACGGGTGCCGGGCGGACGCCGGGCGGGGGGCTGAGCAGGAGCAGGCCGCCGATGATCAGGAAGGCGGCCGCGGCGGCGGCCGCGCGGCGGAGGGGCCGGGAGCGGGGTGCGGGAGTCGGCGGCACGGGCGAGGCCGCGGAGTCCGGCTGGATCGCGTATTGGATGCCCGCCCAGACGGCGGGGGCCGGCTCCGCATCGGTGGCGTCCCGGAGGGAATCGAGAAGAAGGCGGATGTCCCGTTCCGCCTCGGCGCAAGCGGGGCAGATTCGCAGGTGATCCGCGAGGTCGGCGCGCGGCGCGCCGTCGAGCTCGCCCAAGATCAGGGCCGGGATCTCGAGCCGGGCGGCGGGGCAGTCCATGCCGTGTCTCCTGGCGTCTATCCGGTTGAACCGGCGGCCGGTCCGACGGTTCGGGGAATTTTCGGAATTCCCGGGATGGATGCCCGCGGTCTCGCGTCTGGAGCCGGCGAAACGAGCGGGATTGTTCCGCCTCGACGGCGGCGCGGTCCACAACGACCTCGCCGACGCGTTGCCGACGCGGCCCCCGCGGGTCGACCCGGTTCCGTGATGAAATAGTATTGCGCCGTCTGTTGCGGGGCGATAGGCTTGGGGCGGCCGGTCCCCGTTTCCCGCGCCGTGCGGGATGGCGGCCGCCGCCGTTTTCCTCCCCGGGAGTCCGGCATGGCCGCTTCGAACGGATTCCTGCGCCGCGGGCTCGCCCGGCAGGATCTCTGCCACGACTTTGCCGCCCACCTCAAGTACTCCCTGGCCAAGGACCGCTACAGCGCCACCGCCTACGACCGGTTCCTCGCGCTCGCCTGGGCGATCCGGGATCGGATCATGGAGCGGTGGATTGAGACCCAGCAGCTCTACCATCATCGCAACGTCAAGCGCGCCTACTACCTGTCCATGGAATTTCTCCTCGGACGCTCCCTCCACAACAACCTCGTCAACCTCGGCGTCGAGGGCATCTGCCGGGAGGCGCTGCGCGAGCTCGGCTACGATTGGGAGGCCATGCTCGATCTCGAGCCCGATGCCGGCCTCGGCAACGGCGGCCTCGGGCGCTTGGCCGCCTGCTTCCTCGACTCCCTGGCCACCCTGGCCTACCCGTCGATGGGGTATGGCCTCCGCTACGAGTACGGGATCTTCCGCCAGGAGGTGCGCGACGGCGCCCAGGTCGAGGAGCCGGACAACTGGCTTCGCCTCCCCCATCCCTGGGAGTTTGCCCGTCCCGAGTACACCGTCCCCGTCCATTTCGGGGGCCGCGTCGAGGCCGATCCCGCCGACCCGCTCCGATTTCGCTGGGTCGACACGCACGTCGTCCAGGGCATGGCCTACGACATCCCCGTGGTCGGCTACGGCGGGGGCAACGTCCATACCCTTCGCCTCTGGTCCGCCCGCGCCGCGATGGAGTTCGATCTCGAGGACTTCAGCGCCGGGGACTACGCCGAGGCCGTCGAGCACAAGGTTCATGCTGAATCGATCACCAAGGTGCTCTACCCGGACGACCGCGTCTATGCCGGGCGCGAGCTGCGGCTGCGCCAGCAGTACTTCCTGGTGGCCTGCACGCTGCACGACGTCCTGCGCCGCCACGTCCACGACAAGAACGCGCTCGAGACCCTGCCGCAGAAAGCCGTCCTGCAATTGAACGACACGCACCCGTCGCTGGCCGTGGCGGAGCTGATGCGGCTGCTGGTCGACCGCGAGGGGTTGCCGTGGGAGAAGGCCTGGGCGATCACGTCGTCGACGGTCGCCTACACGAACCACACCCTGATGCCCGAGGCCCTCGAGAAGTGGCCCGTCGAGATGCTTGAGCGATGTCTCCCGCGGCACCTGCAGATCATCTACGAGATCAACCGCCGGTTCCTCGAGGAGGTCGCCCGGCGATGGCCGGGGGACGTGGACCGCGTGCGGCGAATGAGCCTCATCGACGAGGGGCCGCCGAAGCGCGTCCGCATGGCCCACCTGGCCACCGTCGGCGCCTTCTCCATCAACGGCGTCGCCGCCGTTCACTCGGAGCTCGTCAAGACCCGCCTCCTGCCGGACTTCTACGCCATGTACCCGGGCCGCTTCAACAACAAGACCAACGGGGTCACGCCGCGGCGGTGGCTGCGCATGTGCAACCCGGGGCTTGCCGACCTGATCACCGAGCGCCTGGGGGACGACGGATGGGTGACCGACCTCGACCGGTTGTCGGCGCTCGAGCCCGCGGCGGACGACCCGGTCGTCCGGGAGCGGTTCCTCGCCATCAAGCGCAAGGCCAAGGAGGCCCTCGCCGGCCGGATTCGCGCCCTGCTCGACGTCCGCGTCGACCCGGACACGATCTTCGATGTCCAGGTCAAGCGCCTCCACGAGTACAAGCGGCAGTTGATGAACATCCTCCACGTCGTCCTCCTTTACCGGAGGCTCCGGGAGGATCGGCGGGCGGAAATCCGGCCGCGGACCTTCCTCTTCGGCGCGAAAGCCGCCCCCGCGTACTGGATGGCCAAGCGCATCATCCGATTCATCCACGCCGTCGGCCGCGCCATCGACGCCGACCCCGTCGTGAAAGGGCGGTTGAAGGTGGTCTTTCTCCCCGACTACCGCGTCTCGCTGGCCGAGCGCATCATTCCCGCCGCGGAGGTCTCCGAGCAGATCTCCACGGCCGGGACCGAGGCGTCCGGCACCAGCAACATGAAGTTTGCCCTCAACGGCGCACTGACCGTCGGGACGCTGGACGGCGCCAACATCGAGATCCGCGAGGCGGTCGGGCCGGAGAACTTTTTCCACTTCGGGCTCACCGTCGAGGAGGCCGCCGCCCTCCACGCCGCGGGCGTCAACACCGGCCTCGAGATCGTTCGCAACGACCCCGAGATCGCCGCCCTCGTCGAGTTCGCCTTCTCCGCTCATTTCGACCGCCTGGCGCCGGGCGACTTCGAGCCGATCCGGCACAGCCTGATCGGCCATCCCGACCCGTGGCTGACGCTGGCCGATCTCCGCTCCTACGCGGCCGTCCAGGAGCGGGTCTCCGAAGCCTACGGCCGGCGCCACGACTGGGCCCGCATGGCGCTCCTCAACATCGCCCGCGCCGGCCGGTTCAGCTCCGATCGGACCATTCGGGAGTACGCCGAGGGCATCTGGGACCTGCCGGCCGTTCCCGTCCGCCTCGCCCGCAAACGCGCCGACACGATCATCCAGGCTCGGAAGCCCGGGTGAGCGGGGGATCGGTCGTTGTCTCGGCGCGATCCCGAACCCCCTGGCCTGATTCAGGAGGACGCGTCATGGCCCCGAAGCCCGTTGCCGGCATCGTCGTGGAATCGAATCCCCCCCCCGAGCGGCTCGCGGCGTTGCGGGTGAAAACGTGGGACATCTGGACGAAGGATCCGTCGACATTCGACTGGCACTACGACGAGCCGGAAATGTGCTATTTCCTGGCGGGCGACGTGACGGTGAAGACGGCGGAGGGGGACGTCCCGATCAAGGCCGGGGACCTCGTGACGTTCCCTCGGGGGCTGTCCTGCACGTGGGTGGTGAAGGGGGCCGTGCGAAAGCACTATCGCTTCGGGTAGGGTCCGGGCCGCCGGCGTGCGGCGAGGCCGGCGCCTCATGCCAGTCCCGCGAGCTCCCGCGCCTTTCCCGCCAGCGCCTCCGGGTCGACCGGCTTGCCGAGGACCGCGTCGGCTCCGGCCCGGAGGGCGTCGTGGTGCTGTTCCGCCGGCAAGGCCGAGACGACGAGGATGCGCGTGCCGAGGTGACGGGACTTTTCCCGGAGGAACCGCAGGGCGCTCGATCCGCCCTGGCCCGGCGTGAACGGGTCCACCGTCACCACGTGGGGACGGAAGGACTCCAGAACGGCACCGACCAGCAGGCTGTCCTGCGCCACGAACGTCTCGAACCCGCATGCCCGAAGGTGCCCGGCGATGGCGCGAGCGTCCTCCTCCCGGTCGACGACCAGGGCGCGCCGCCCGGAAGGCTGGAGACCCTTCGGGACCGGCCGGCCGGCCGCCTGGCAAAAGGCGACGAGATCCTCGGACTCCACCACGGTGTCCCCCCGGCCGGGGACCTTCCGGGCCTTGAGCCGGCCGTCGCGGATCCAGTGGAGGACCTCGAGCGGCTTGACGCCGCAGCAGGCGGCGACCTCGTTGACCGTCAGGGCCTTTCGGGAGGGAGGGGGCGGCGGCATGGGGGCGGCATGGGCCGCGTGGAATTTCTTGGTTACCGGGGTCGGTCGCAATGCGCCGGGCAGGGCGCGGGACGCGGCGGGCAGCGGCGGTGGCGCCTCGGCCGTCCTCGTCTCGGGTCCGGACTCCAACTGGAGTTCCGCGTCCGGTTCCGGCTCCGGCTGCAGCGCCTCGAGCGGAAAGTCGAACAGGTCGGGCAGCGCATCCGCCAGCGGCAGCCAGGTCTCCTCGCCCTCCGCGCACGCAGGCGTCTCCGCGTCCGCCCGTTCCACCTCCAGCACGGCCTGGATCTGTTCGAGGGTGAATGGGCCGTGCGTCTTTCCGCCCACGTGCAGGAACCAGCGGGAGGACGGCATCGTCGTATCCTGTCTTCTCGGGTGACGGACGCGCCGGGCGGCCGCATCATAATGACCGGGATGTCCAGCGTAAAGATAATGTGCGCGGGGCGGCCGCCCGGGGGGAGGCGCTTCACGGGGGGGCGGCTCGATCGCACGAGGGGCGGGAGACCTCGAGGAGCCGCCTGAGCAAGTCCCCCCGCGTCCGTGCGCCGGCGGGTCTCGGGGCTCCCGCCGCCGCGCACCACCGCGCCGCATCCTCCTCCGTCGCCGCCTCGTCCGGCTTCGCCTCCCACCCCGGCAGCAGCCCCCCCAGGCCGAAGTGCTGGACCGCCTCGAAGGCGGGATGGCCCGGCGGAACGTCCCGGTAGTAGATCAGGACGGCCTTCTGCCGGAGCAGCGCGCGCTGGACCTTGGCGAGGTCGACCTGGCGCACGCTCGTGCCGTCGGCGATCGCCACCGCCGCGGCCGTTCCCGCCGCCTGGCCGAGCGCCATCCAGCAGGGCTCCATCCGCAGCGTGCTGAACCCCACGTGCGTCCCGGAGACGGGGACGGGCGTGAGCAGCCCCTCGACCCGCTTCGGCACGATGACGCCGTAAGGAACGGTGTACGGTTTCGTGGCATGGCTGAAGAACCCGTCGAGGTGGACGCGCCCCGGCTCTCGCTTGCGGACCGCGTGGGAGTCGAGGGCGTAGTGGCTGGCGGTGATGCTGTCGGCGTGGAGCGGCGGGCGGTCGCTTCCGGCCGCGGGGAGGGCGTCGTGGGCGGTGAAGATGTGGCCGCCCTCGATTCGGCGGCCCTCGCGGACGTAGACCTGCCGGGGAAAATTCGCGTTGTCGACATACTCGTCCTTCGCGAGCCCCCAGGCGGCGCAGCGGGCGCGGAAGTCCGCGGGAAGGGCCGGGTCGTTCTGGCAGAACCAGAGGAGGCCGAGGGTGTAATCGCGCAGCCGTTCGGCGTAACGGTCCCGCCAAGCCCAGTCGGCCGTCGGCCACGGATAGTTCTCCTCGGGCAGGTCGGTCGAAAGGAAGGCGAGGTGCTGGTTGTTGGCGTCGGTCTTGCCGTTGGGGAGGACCACCATGTTGACGACGCGGCCGATGCCGTCCCAAGCCTTCTCGCCGCCGACCTTTCCCGTGGCGCGGTTCTCCAGGATGTCGCCGACGAGGGATGCGTATTCGCCGCGGTTGTATGTGTCGGGCCGGGGGATCGGGGCGCGGTTGTCGGGCCGCGTCGTGAGGCAGAGGCGGTAGTTGTAGGCCTGGACGGCGCGGTCGGCCTCGCCGGTGGAGCCTTCGCCGACAGGGCCGCCCCAGGCCTTGTAGATCCGGCCGGCCATGGGCTCGCCGAATTCATCCTTCCCCTCCCGTCCGATGCGGAAGGGGGCGCCGGCGGCGGCGGCGAGGTCGCCTTCGTAGGTGGCGTCGATGAAGACCTTTCCCGCATAGGCCTCGACGGCGCCCGTCTTGCGGTTCGTCACGCGGACCGCCGCGAGCCGTCCGCCCTCAAGCGTCACGCCGTCGGGACGCGCGTCGAACTGGCGGCCGCGGAGGACGTCGATCCTCGGGTGCTCGCCCAGCATCGCTTCGAAGATCGCTTCAGCGACGGACGGCTCGAAGTGGTAGCCGTCGCTGCAGTCCTTCACTTGAGGGGAGCTCTCGCCGTAGGTCTTCACATAGTGGGCGCGGACGCGGCCGACGAACTCGAGGAAGAGGCCGCCGGTGGCGCCGCGCGTGGCGATGTCGGTGGCCCCCAGGCCGTTGGCGGGCAGGCCGCCGATGTGTTCGGTGCGCTCGAGGAGGAGGACGGAGCGGCCGCCGCGGGCGGCGGCGATCGCCGCCATGATCCCGCCGGGCGTCCCGCCGACGACCACCACGTCGAAAGACCGGGTCTCGGCGGGGGGCGCCGCGCCGGGTGTGACGGCGGGCCCGGAACAGGCGGCGGCGAGGAGGGCGAGAAGGGAGAGCGTGCGCATAGCCGGCCCCGATTGGGGGGAGAGGGCGATCGGGACTTATTATAAAGGGGGCCCCCCGTATGGCAAGCACTCCGAAGGACGCCGAGGTGGGAGGTTCGCTATCTTTGCACGTTGTGTCCCGCCAGCAGGACGCTCATCCGGACCGATATCGGCGCCGGCCTATAGGCAGGCGAGTCTATCCCGGATATCACCCCCGCTCTGAAATCATGCAGCTCCAGGACCCGGAACACGTCCGTCGATGGGTATATTTTGCCCTCCCGGACGTCAATGACGACCAGCCTCTGTTCCCGGCCCTTTGTCCATTGCGGGATTGCGAGGTATCGCGAGTCCTCCGACCAGACCGCGGACGGATTGCAGCACTCCAGGGTCATCCCGTTGCTCAGGGACAGCGTCCCGAGCGTGGGGGCCCCCATGCCGATCTCTTCGGCGCGGTCTATGCAGGCGGTGACGGAGCCGTCGGGGCTTTTCAGGCGCAACGTGCCCGACCAGGGTGACTCGGGCATGGGCGGTTCTCCTCCCGAAGTCCGATCCCCGACTTTACAGACGGAACCGGGGATCGGTATCGACGAACGCGCGGAGCGCGGCCTGGCCGGTGGGGGGGAGCGTGATGATTTCCAGCGCCAGGGGGCCGGGGGCGAACTTCCAGGCGCCGTCCTTGCGGGCGAAGACGACGAGCGCTACGGTTGTCTTCTTCGCGTCCCCCAAGGCGACCTCAGCGACGTAGCCCACCACGTGCGGCTTTTCGACGCTCCAGACGAGTTTGATGAACCGACCGCGTGCGAGATCCGGCATGGCCTTGGCGGCCTCCTTCGCCTCGTCCGGCGCCGGCTCCTTGGCTCCATCGACCCAGAGCAGGACGTCCGCGGCGTTCCCAGGCTTCCCGGATGCGAAAGCGGCACGGATCTTCCGCCAGATTCCCTCGAGCTCCCTGCGTATGACCCGCTCATCTCGGGTGTCGGGCGGCTCGCCCTTCGGGGCGGCGGCGGCCGGCGGCGGCGCGGCGTCCCTCTCCCCGTCCCCCGCCGGGCGTAACCCCAGGGAGGCTTCCTCCGCCACCATCTTCCGGGCGGCCGACAGGTCGAGCGTCTCCTCCCGCTCGACGATCGCGACGGTGTGAGGGCCGGGGACCAGCCTCCAGCCTCCCGGCGTCTTCCGGAACCGGATCACGGCCACCGCCTTGCCGGGATCGAGGAGGGCGTAATAGCCGGCGCGATCGCCGTCGAGGGCGAGGTCGAGAAACCGCGCCTTCGCGAGGTCGGGCAGGTCATCGGCGAACTGCTTCGCCTGGGCGCGGCCGGGCGCGGGCGCGTCCTTCGGGAGGTCCACATATTTTGCCACATCGTCAAGACGGTAGTCGGCGAGGGCCGCGCGGAAGCCGGTCCACAGGGCCGCGAGCTCCCGGGAGAGCGCCTCGTTCGTCATGGCTCCTCCTTCCTGGGCGGACAGGCCGGCGGGGGCGGCGGCGAAGGCGGCGAACAGGAGTGCGGCGCTGAGGGATGGCGCTTCCATTGCGGGAGACCCTTTCCGAAACGTGTATCCGCGGAGGCAGTTTTCCCTTTTCGGGGGCGCTTGTCAACCTCCGGAGTGTCTCAGACGCTTCGATGTTCCGCTGAATCCCGGTTAGCAGGTGGAACCGGGGGCGCAGGATCGAGGCAATGTTACGTTAAGTAACACCGCACGGCGGGGGCCCCGAGGGGCGGATTCGCCCTAACTTCTTTCAGGTTGGCGACTTGCGCGGGATTTGAAAGTGTGGCACGGGATTTGCTTATACACCGTCTGCCGTGGCCCCGGTCCCCCGGCGGAGTGGGAAAGGGCTGCGCCGGGGGGCGCGGGGCGCGGCAAAACACCGGCCGGTCAGGGTTGTGGGGAGCTCCCGGCGCGCGCGACGCGCCGCGGGAGATAGGGAGAGGGTGTGTCCCGTCCCCCCTCCGCGCCCGCCCCGCCCCCTGATGGGGGCGGGATGTCGGCGGGGAGAGAACGTCGCGATGAACGGATGTCGTTCGTGGTGGACTTGGAGCGCCGGGATGTCGCCAGATTGGACTCGGCACTCGCGTTGTCCCGGAGTATTGGAGGATTGCCCGAATCCCGGCGCGCCCCAAAGCTCAACGTCCTCACCCCGTCCATCCCCAGCTCCGATTTCACGTCTCGGATCGCATCCTCGGCTGCGGATCGGCGCCTGACAGGCCCTCTGCTTCCGTGGATTGGTGGCTGGCATTCCACCCCATCAAGTTTCAGCGGCACTCTATTGCCAAGAGTGAGGGGTAACTCAAGCCGCGGGACGCGCGGGCTGTCGGCGCAGGAGGGCCGCTTTCCGCGCCTCACGCCTCCCCCTCGAGCGCGCGGGCCAAGTCGCGGACGGCGCGAAGGTCGGTCTTCCCTGTCCCGAGGAGGGGGATCTTGTCGACGCGGTGAAAGGCGTCGGGGCGGGGGAGCCAGAGGTTGGGGAGCCCCAGGTCGCCGAGGCGGGCGGTGACCTGGCGGATCTGCTCCTCCGGGAAGGTGTGGATCACCACCAGCCGCTCGCCCTTCTTCTCGTCGGGGACGCCGGTGACGACAAGCTGGTGGTCGGAGGGGCCCAGGGCGTGAAGAAGGGCCTCCTCGATCTTGATGTGGGGGACCATCTCGCCGGCGATCTTGCTGAAGCGGGCGAGGCGGTCGGTGAGGAGGACGAAGCCGTCCTCCTCCATGCGGGCGATGTCGCCGGTGACGTACCATCCGTCGCGGAGGACCTCGGCGGAGAGGTCGGGGCGGCCGAGGTAGCCGCTCATGACGTTGGGTCCCTTGACGAGGAGCATGCCCTCCTCGCCGGGGGGGAGGGGGCGGAAAGAGTCGGGGGCGACGACGCGGACGGAGACGCCGGGGATGGGGTGTCCGATGCGGCCGCGCTTGGAGGCGACTTGGCGGAAGCCGCGGGCGCGGTAATCGGGGGCATTGACGGCGACGACGGGCGCGCACTCCGTGCACCCGTAGCCCTCGAACGGGTCGATTCCGAACTTCTCTCGGAAGGCGTCGGCGACGCGGTCGGTCAGTTTTTCGGCGCCCGCGACGACGAAGCGGAGGCTTCCGAAGTCGCCGGGCTCGCATCCGCGGATGTATTGGCGGAGGAAGGAGGATGTGGCCAGGAGGTAGGTGAGGCCGTGCTCGCGGCAGAGGGCGCCGACGGTGCGAGCGTCGAGAGGATTGGCGTGATAGACGGCGCGCATGCCCTCGACCCAGGGGAACCAGAGGGTGGCCGTGAAACCGAAGGAATGGAAGAAGGGGAGGATGCCGAGGATGCCGTCGGAGGGCTGGGGGTCGAAGAGCTGGGAAAGGCCTTCGATATTGGCGAGGATGTTGGCATGGGAGAGGGGGACGCCCTTGGGGGCGCCGGTGCTGCCGCTGGAGAAGATGACGGTGGCCCAGTCGTCGAGACCGGCGGGGCGTCGGCGGCCGGCGCAGCGCTCGAGGAGGGCCATCGGGAAGAGGGCGGCGGCGGCGAAGGCGAGAAGGCGCTCCTCCCACGGGGGCGGGGAGGCGGCCAGATCCTCGAGGAAGACGGGGGTGCCCGGGACGTGGAGGGGGACGCGGGCGAGGAAGGCGCGTGCGGTAAGGACGGTCCGGATTCCGCACTGGTCGGCGGCGGAGCGGAGCGCTTCGGCAGAGGCCGTGTAGTTAAGGTTCACGGGAACGCGGCCGGCGAGGAGCGCGGCGAGGTTGGCGGTTGCCCCCGCCACGCCGGGCGGCAGCAGGAGGCCGACCTTATCCTGCCCGGCCCAGGCGCGGCGGAGGAGGCGGGCGAGGAGGACGGCGCGCGCCAGCAGGGTCAGATAGGAGCGGCGGGCGCCGGTGCCGTCGGCGACGGCCAGTCGGAAGGGCATGCGGCGCGCCGTTCGGGCGAAGGCGCGATGGAGTGGCTCCTGGTCCTCGCGCCGGTGGACGAAGGCCTCCGTGCCCAGCTCCATGACCGCCTGGCGGATCTCGAAGACGGAGGCGCCGGCCGGGAGGGGGCGGCCGATGGAGACGGTCACCGGGTAAGGGAACCGGCGCGGCCGTTTCCAGACGACGCGGCGGCCGCGGAAACTGAAGAGGCTGCCCCAGACCCGATCGAGGTGGACGGGGATGACGGGGGTGTCGGGCGGGGCGTCTTTGAGAATCCGCTCGACCCCGCGCCGGAAGGGCAGCATCTGGCCGGTGCGCGTGATCTCCCCCTCGGCAAAGATGCAGACGACGTGGCCCTCGTGAAGGGCCCGCGCGGCGGCGCGCAGGGCCTGGACGAGGATCTTCGGACCGGCCGTCCGGGAGATCGGGATGACGCGCAGGGCCGAAAGGATCCAGCGGACGACCGGCACCTCGGCGAACCCCTTGTCCATGATGAACCGCACGAACCGGTGGGTCGAGGCCAGCACCAGGAGCCCATCGACGTAGGAGACGTGATTGCAGACCAAGAGGGCGGGGCCGTGGGGCGGAAGATGTTCCTCCCCGCGGACGCGGATGCGGTAGCAGACGCGGGCCAGCATCCACATGATGAAGCGGACGAGGGCCTCGGGGAGGAGTCGGAAGAGATAGAGGGAGGCGGCGAGCGTCAGGACGGCGGCGACGAAGAAAAGGTCATGGGCGGTGGCGCCGAGGACCTCGACGAGGACGAGGAAGAGGATGGCCGCGGCGGTCATCCCAAGTGCCTGCCAGGCGTTGGCGGCGGAGACGATGCCGCCCTTGTCGGTGGCGGGGCTGCGGTGCTGGAGCATGGCCATGAGCGGGACGATGAAGAGCCCTCCGCCGGCGCCCAGGCCCAGGTAGATCCAGCCCAGATGCTCGATCCGGGTGCATCGGACGAGGGCGAGGGCCAGACTGCCGCCGAAGAGCCCCGCGGCTCCGAGGGGGACGAGGCCCAGCTCGATCTTCCGGCCCGAGAGGCGGCCCGCAGCCCAGCATCCCGCGCCGATGCCGACGGCCAAGGCCACATACGGCAGCGCCTGGCCCGTCTCCCCGAGGCGCAGGACGTTGTTGGCGTGGAGGATGCTGGTCTGCTGGAGGAAGAGGGCCAGCGACCAGAAGGAGACGATGCCGGCGAAGGTGAGCCGAAGCGGGCGGTCCGCTTTCAGGATCGCGGCGCTGCGCGCCATTCCCGCGAACGGGCTGAGGGAGAGGGGGCGGGCGGGGTCGGCGGGCGGGAGGCGGGGAACGAGGAACGTTGCCAGCAACCCGGCGATGCCCAGAAACGCCAAGCACGCGGCGGTTGAGACGAAAGCCTCTGTGCCGGCCTCACGTCCGCCGAAGAAGGCCCAGAGGAAGGGGGTGGCGACCATGCCGAGGATGATGGCCAGGAACGTGAGCATTTCGACGGCGCCGTTGCCGCGCGAGAGGTCCGTGTCGTCGAGCAGCTCCGGGAGGATCCCGTACTTGGCAGGACTGTAGAGGGCGCTTTGGATGGCCATGAGGAAGAAGAGGCTCAGAAGCAAATCGATGCGGCCGAGGGCGAAGCCGGCGACGGCCAGGAACATGACGGCGACCTCGAGCCCCTTGGTCCAGAGCAGGACCCGCCGCTTGCTGAACCGATCGGAAGCGGCTCCCGCGGGGAGGGAGAAGAGGGCGAGGGGGAGCATGAAGAGCACGCCGGTGACGGCCAGCAGGCGCTCGCGCGTCCACCCCTCCGGCGCCGGTCTCGAGCTCCCGGGCACGGCCAAGAGGAGGATGAGCATGCGCAAGGCGTTGTCATTGAACGATCCGGTGAACTGGCTCACGAGGAACCCGGCGAAGCCGAGGCGGCGTGCGGGGGCCGGGAGCGGATGGGGCATAAGTCACATTATATTCGGCCGCAGCGTTCGATCACCTGGAAAGGATGCAAACGGCGTGCCGCACGCGACCGGGCCGCCCTGCGCCCGTCCCGGGACGGGCGCTTGTTCCCGGCGCCGCCCCGCGAGCGCCCGCTGCGCTACGATTCCCGTCGCGTGCCGCCGTACGCGCTCACGAGACGCGGATCGACGTGCGCCCGGACGGTCCGATGATCGAGACCAAGCCTTCGGGCGGCCTCCTGCCAAGTGCCGGCCCGGGCGTAGACGAGGGAACAGTAGCGGCGGAGGAGCTCGTCGGCGGTGAAAGTCCCAGCGGCGGCGCCGCGGGCGAGGGTGTCGCGGGGGTCGTCGGGCGGAGCGACGGCGGGGCAATACGCCCCGCGAATGAGGACGTTGCAGACGCACTGCTCGAGCTCGCGGACGTTGCCGGGCCATGCGTAGTCCCGGCCCAGGTTCGACGCGATCCAGGCCTCAAGGTCGGCGGCGACGGCCTCGGCTTCGTCCCCAACCCATCGGCGGGCGATGAAGGCCAGGATGCCGCGAAGCTCGCCGGGGGCGTCGGCGATCTGGTCGCGGAGCGAGGGGGTGGCAAGGAGGTCGCCGCAGAGGCGATAGTAGAAGTCCTCGCGGAAGCGGCCGTCGCGCAGGGCGGCGGCGAGGTCGCGGTTAGTGGCGGCGACGATCTTGCCGCGGAAGCGGCGGGACTCGGTGTCGCCGATCCGCTGGAACGTGCGGGTCTGCAGGACGCGGAGGAGCTTGACCTGGAGGGAGGGATCGACGTCCCCGATCTCGTCGAGAAAGACCGTGCCGATCGGGGGGCAGACTTCGAGCCAGCCGGCACGGTCGGCGACGGCCCCGGTGAAGGCTCCCTTGCGGTGGCCGAAAAGCTCGGACTCGACGAGGGGGGGGGAGAGGGCGGAGAGATTCAGCGGGTGGTAGGCGTCGTCAGGGTCGCCGGCGAAGCGGGAAGCGACCGGGTCGAAGGGAATGTAGCGGGAGCGGGCGATGGCGCGGGCGACCAGTTCCTTGCCGGTGCCCGAGGGGCCGAGGATCAGGGTCGTCACGTCGCCCATTCGCGCGTAAAGGGTCCGGCGGTACCGGCGCATGTCACGGGTGAAGATCGACTGCCAGACGGCGGCGCGGAGCCGGGCGGCGGGAAGCGATCCGCCGACGAGACCGAGGAAGATGTGCTCGAAGGCGCGGCGGACCTGCCAGCAGCAGGCGAAGAGGTGCGGGAGGTCGTCAAGGGCGGGGAGGCGGAGACCGGGGAGGGCGAGGTAGGACTCCGCTTCCCGGACGAACCCGGCGTAGAAGGGCGCGCGGACGCGGGACTCGAGGCGGCCGGGCGGGGTGGCGATCAGGGCGGAGAACGCCGGGTCGGTCCGGTGGAAGAGAAGGTAGTGGACGAGGTCCTCATAAAGGCGCAGCTCGGCGTCGGAGGGGGCGGCCCCGCCGGCGGCCAGCCTGTCTCTCGCGCGCGTCGCCGCCACCTCCGCCCGTCGCCCCAGCCTCTCGATGTTCGGCGTCGTCGGCGGGGCGTCGAGCCGGTAACTCCATACGAAATCACGATCGACGAATTCCTCTCCCAATGCCTCCCGCTCCAACGCAATCCGCTCAGGCAGGAATGGATTGCAGTACGCGAGTTTCGATAGCGCCTGCACAAATCTGAAATCGGATTGATTGAAGATTGCCATATGCAAATAATGCTAATGCTATTGCATTAATTGTCAATATTTGTTTGGTGTTTTAATTTGGCGGTTATTTGCCTCGTCGTAAGTCGTTTGATTCCAATGCGATAATTATCGAGATTGTTTGGCATGATATTCGCTCTTGAAATATGGCCGTTCAATTTCAAGTTCGATTAATTCTGGATAATGCCATGCGAGATCCAAGACGGATGCGGTGCCGTGCGGGCGCCTGGATGGCGATTTTGGCCTTGGCGATGTTCGGGGCGGGACTGGCGTTGCCGGCGGGCGTGATGGCGGATGGAGGCGGGGCCGTTCGGTCGCTGACGGGGGCTGAACTGCTTGGTCAGGTCGCGACGGTGGCGTTCCCCCTCTCGATGTTCGGTGTCATGGCGATGCCGGTTGCGTTGTGGGCGGCGTTGGGTCGCTCGCGATCGGCGAGGCTTTCCGCCGGGGCCGCTTTCTTGCTGGCCGCGATGGCCGGGCCGCTGTTCTGCGCGACGGCGTGGGTGACGGGCTCGGCCGTCGCCTGGGCGGGGGCGGGCGTTGCGATGGCGGGCTCGGCGAGGGGGATCGGGGCGCGGCGGACGTAGGCCGGGCTGAGTCGCGAGCCACCCAACCGGGAGTCGATCGCGGGGCTGATGCCGGCGATCGCCCCGCGGATCGACGCGGTCCGCGGGGGGATGGGGAAGGGCGGCGGCGACCGGTGAGAAGCCCGGAGTTGGCGCGAAACACGCAACGGAAGACGGGCGGGATTCCCATGGAAAGGGGGAAGGCCATGCGAACGGACGGCAGGCGACGGGCGGCGCTCGCGGCCGCGGCGGCGCTCAGTGCGGCGATGCTGGCGACGGCCCCGACCGCCCCTGCGGCGGGGCTGCTCATCGCCGATGGCGGACTCGGCGGCGTCCTCGAGATCGAGGAGCACGCCGTGCGCGTGACCGTCAACAACGGCATCGCCGTGACCGAGGTGACCCAGGTCTTCCGGAACACGGAGGACCGGGCGGTCGAGGCTCTTTTTGTTTCCCCCGTGCCGAAGAGCGCCTCCGTGGCGAATTTCAGCATGTGGATCGACGGAAAGGAGATGGTGGGGGAGGTGGTGGAGAAGCGGCGGGCGCGCGAGATCTACGAAAGCTACAAGCCCGCGCGCCGCGATCCCGGCCTTCTCGAACAGAAGGACTTCAAGACCTTCGAGATGAGGATCTTCCCGGTCGGCCCGCGCGCCCGGCAGCGCGTCCAGATCGCCTATTACCAGGAACTCGACGTCGATCATAACTGGGCGACCTACGTTTACCCCCTGGCCACATCGTCCCGGCCGGAGGCGGTGTCGCGAACCCGCGGGGTCTTCTCCCTCGCGATCGAGGTGAAGTCCGAGGTCCCGATCGCGGCCTTGGAGAGTCCGAGTCACGGCGACCGGTTTGTCGTCGCGATGCACGACCCGTCCTTTGCCCAGGCCAGCCTCGAGACGACCGGCGGAGACCTGGGGCGCGACGTCGTGCTGGCCATTCGGCTGGCGCGGCCCCGCACGGGGCTCGATCTGATCGCCTCCAAGGCCCCCGGCGAGGACGGCTTCTTCTGCCTGACGATGACGGCCGGGGAGGAGCTGGCGCCGCAGGAGAGGGGGATGGACTACGTCTTTGTTCTCGACGTCTCCGGGAGCATGGAGGATGACGGCAAACTGGGGACTTCACGAGGGGCGCTCGACGCCTTCGTCCAGGAGCTGGGGGCGGAAGACCGTTTCGAGCTCATCGCCTTCAGCGCCCAGCCCGTGCCCCTCTTCCGCCGTCTCCGCACGGCGGGGGAGGAGGCGAAGCGGATGGGGGCGGATTTCCTCGCCGCGCAGCGGGCGCGGGGGACGACGGTCCTCCGGCCCGCCATCGAGGCCGCCTACCGCTACGCCGATCCGAGCCGGCCTCTCCACGTCGTTCTCCTCAGCGACGGGTTGACGGAGGCCGGGGATCGTGCCGCGCTGGTCGAGCTCATCCGGTCGCGGCCCTCCGGTGTCCGCGTTTTCTGCATCGGCGTGGGAAACGACGTGAACCGGCCGCTGCTCGAGCAGTTGGCGGAGGAGGCGGGCGGCCTGTCGGCCTTTCTCTCGCGGGGGGACGACCTCGGGCGGCAGGCGAAGGCCTTCCGCCGCAAGCTGTTGCGCCCCGCGGCGACCGGCTTGATCCTCGACTTCGCCGGCGCCGACGTCTACGACGTGGAGCCGGCGAAGCTGCCCAGCCTTTACCACGGCGCGCCGGTTCGCCTCTATGGTCGCTACCGGCGGGGCGGGCCGGTCTCGGTTCGCGTCCGGGCGGACGTCGCCGGCAAGCCGCTCGACCAGACGGTGGATGTCACGCTGCCGGAGCAGGAGGGCGGGAACCCGGAGATCGAGCGCATGTGGGCGTGGCACCGCGTGCAGCGGCTCCTGAAGGAGGCGGACGCGGCGGGCGAGCCTGACCGCGCGCGGGACGAGATCGTCCGGCTCGGCGAAGGCTTCTCCATCGTCACCCGACACACCTCCTTTCTCGTGCTGGAGAACGACGCCGAGTATCGGCGGTGGAAGATCGAGCGGCGGAACGATCTTCGGATCCGGCGCGACCGGGCCTCCCAGCAGGACCTGGCCGCGCGGCTCGAGTCGATCCGGAAACGGACGGAGGCGTCCTTGGGGCCGGTCGAAGAGGCGCCGCACGCGCCCGTCTCGGTCTCGGCGCGGCCGACGTCCGCTCCCGCGGCGCCCGCGCCGTACGTCCCGCCCCCCTCGCGGGGTTGGGACCTGCACTTCGGCGGCGGCGGGGGCGGGGGAGTCGGGGCGATCGACCCCCTGACCGGAGGTCTCGCGCTCGGGCTCGCGGCTGCGGCCGTGGCCGCCCGGCGGCGCGGGAAGCGGAAGGATCGGGACGGCGGGTAATCGGCGGTGACCGCCCGGGTGAGGGGGCGGGATGCGAAAGCAGGAGGGCGGCCATGGCGTGCGACGTCCGGTCGGGCGCTGCGGCGACGAGACGGCTTCCTGCCGTCTCGTTGCTGTTGGCCGCGGCCGCCCTCGCGGTTGCCGCCGTCCCCGGCGCCGCGGGGCGGCTCGAATACGACCGCTCGGCCGTCGCGGCCGGGGAAGTCTGGCGGATCGTCACCGGCCACTGGACGCACGTCAATACCGACCACCTGATCTGGGATGTCTTCACCTTTGCCGTTCTCGGTGCGCTCTGCGAGCGGGCGAACCGGGGGGCCTTCCTCGCGTGCGTGGCGGGAGCGGCGGCCGCGATCCCGCCGGCGATCGGCGTGCTGCTCCCAGGACTTGCGACCTATCGCGGGCTCTCGGGGATCGACTGCGCGCTCTTCGCGCTGCTGGCGGCCACGGGGCTTCACGAGGGCCTGGCGGCGGTCCGGAGGGGGTGGGCGGTCGCGTCGGGGGCGGCCCTGCTGGCGCTCCTTGCCAAGATCGCATACGAGACGGCGACAGGGGGGACGCTCTTTGTAGGCTGCGCGCCGGCGGGCATGGCGCCGGTGCCGCTCGCCCACGCCGTGGGGGCCGCCGCGGGGATTGCGGCGGCGCGGATCTTCTCGCGGCGGCCCTGGACGCGCGACACCCGACCGGCGAGGGGATCCCGGTTTGAGCCGGGTCGGGCGCGTCGCCTCTCCCGCATCCGCGATGGGAGTCTGGAGGCATGACCCGGTTGTCCCGCTTGTCGCGTCTCCTGTTCGCGGCTTCGCTTCTGCCCCTCGCGGGATGTTTCACCAGCGCGGTCTGGTCGTCCCAGGGAGGGCGTGTCGAGGTCCCGGCATCGATCCAGTCGATCTCGCGAACGCCCCAGACCGCCGCGCAGGCCGGCCGCACGCACCTGCTTGTCGAATATCGACTCGACGCGCGTGCAGGTCCGCCGAAGGGGACGGACCGCTTGCCTTGTGCCGGGGTCGTGGAGATGACCGTTGCCTCGTGCGCTTCGGAGCGGTTCCTCCAGCTTGCCTGCGAGGAGGGCTGGCCGACACCGACCATCTGCATTACCGGCCGATACAAGGGCCGTCTTGAGCGGGGCCAGGTCCGGTGCGAACGGCACGGTAGCGCGGGCGGAAGGTCCACGGATCGCGGGCCCGATGAGGTCACGCTGTTTGTTCAGCTGCTTTCTCGTCTGGTACGACCAGCAGTTCCGGAGAGGCCTGTGGCGAGGGGGTGATGCCATCGGCCGCGGCGGCCGCGGGGCTTACTTGACCTGGCGGGAGCCGCGGAGGGACTCGAGGGCGTCGCGTTGGTCGTGGAGGTTCTTGACGGTCTTCTCGTAGGCGGGGCCGATCTTGTCGGGTTGGATGGACTGGAGGAGGATCTCGGCGGCGTGGATCTTCTCGAGCAGGCCCCGGATGCGGCTCTCCTCGACGGGCTGGAGGGCGGAGGTGAGCTGGTAGATCTCTTGGAGACCCCGGGCGACCTCTTGGACGAAGGAATTGGTGACGGTGTTGAAGACCTCGACGAAAGGGCGGTAGGGCTCGAACTTGTCGCGGAGGCGGCGGAAGACGTTGCGGACGTCGACGTAGCCCGCCTCGGGGAGGGAATGGATGTGCTGCTCGGCGGCGTTGAGCGTGGCTCCGACGGCCGGAAAGTTTTTCTGCCCGAGGTATCCGGCGGCGAGGGCGAGCATGCGGAAGGCCCGGTTCTGGGAGACGGCCAGTTGGACATCCACGATCAGCCGGGAGACCTCCTCCTTGAGCGGGGCGTAGCGGTCGGGGAGGGTCTGGACCTCCTTGGAGAGCTCCTCGACCGTGGCCATGGCCTCATCGTATTTTTTCTCCTCGAGGAGGCGGCGGACGTCCCGGATCCCCTCCTGGAGGCGGACGTAGTGGATCTCGGTGCCGAGGCGGTGCTCGCGCCAGGCGAGTTCCTTGCGAAGGCGGACGACGCGACGGTAGGCGCGTTTGACGTCGGCTTGGCTGAGCGTCCGCTCGCTGCGGCGCTGGGTGTAGCGCTGGTTGGCGATGATGGCGCGCAGCTTTTCGATGAACTCCTCGAAGTCCCACCGGTTGCGGGGATCCTTGTCGCGTGCCACCTCGACGAGGGACTCGAGCTCGGCGGAGATCTCGGGGAGGAGCTCGCGCACGTAACTGGGGTGGCCGACATCGCTCTTGGCGATCATCGTGAAAAGCGTCGTCTGGTCGAGGCCGGCGTAGGCGGGTTGGCCGGTCAGCATCTCGAAAAGGAGGGTCCCGAGCTGGTACATGTCGGTCCGTTCGGTCAGCTTCTCGCCGGCGATCTGCTCGGGAGCCATGTAGCGCGGGGTGCCGACCATGGAGCCGGGGATGGTGAGGGCTTGGGTGACCGACTCGTCCGTCCATCGCCCGATCCCGAAGTCGGTGAGGATGGCCCGCCCGTCCTTGGCGCTCAGCATGATATTGGCGGGCTTCAGGTCGCGGTGGAGCACCCCCTTCCGGTGGGCGTAGTGAAGGGCCTCGGCGATCTCAAGCGCCTTGGCCGCCGCCTTAGCCGGCGGCAGGCGGTGATTGGGCAGGCTTCGGAGCACTTGGTCCAGATCGTCCCCCTCGATGAAGTCGAGGAGCATGCACCAGCCGATCTCCGGATCGATGACGAGGCCGAAGCGGCGGACGATGTTGGGGTGGCGGAGGCGGCGGAGGAGCTGGTTCTCCTTGATAAAGCGGCGCTCGGACTCGTTGCGGACTTGGAGGGCGAGGGCGGGATCCTTCGCGGCTTGGTCGGCGGGGAGCGCGGGCTTGAGGATCTTGACCGCGATGCGCGGGCTCTCGAGGAGATAGGGATCGATCAACTCGAGGATCTGGTGGTACTCCCGGCGGGCGCGCTCCGGGTCGGCGGTGTTTTTCTCCAGGTATTCGTTCCAGAGCCGCTCGGCGGCGTCGTAGACCTTCTGGATCAGGATCGGGTCCGTGATCGGCTCGGTTTCCCGCACCAAGCCGTCTTCGCCGACCGTCGGCTCCGGGAGGGGGAGGTCGTCGAGCCCGAGCGCTTTGGGGCTGTCTTCGCCCCGCACGATTCGCTCGCCCACGAGGGCGAAGGGGTTGAGCACGCGGCCGGCCCAGACCTCGCCGAAGCCGCCGTGGGCGACGCGCTCCTCCAGCACCGCGATCTTGTTCTTGAGGACCATCACGGGCGGCTTGGAAGCCGCGTTCGCCTCGACGGGCGGCCGCTTCGGCGGCTTGGGGGGCGTCTCCTCATCCGCCACGGGGAGCGTGATCGTCAGGTCCGGCTCCTCCACCGGGACGATCTTAATCTCGGGCGCCGGTCCGGGCGCCGGCTCCGGCTCATTCTCCTGGAGCAGGGGCATGGTGAGGTCGATCGGGGGAGGGAGGGTCGGGGGCTCCTCGGCAGGCGGATCGGCCGGTCTGGAGGATGCCGTCGGTATCGGGGCCTTGGCGGGTTCAGGCGCTGGTTTCGACGGGGGCTGCGGGGTCGGGACCTTGGCGGCGACGGGCGGTTTCGGGGGATGGGCGTGCGCCGGGGCCGGCGGGGCGGGCTTCGGCGCGGCGGCGGGCACGCGCGTCTCCGGCCGCGGAGCCGGCTGGGGGGCGGGGGGACGCGAGCCCGAGCCGACGTCGTGCGGAGGCGGTGCGGCTGAAGCCGGCTTCGACGGAGCCTGCGGGGTCGGAATCTTGGCGGCGGCGGGAGGCGGCTTGGGGGCGGCGTTTGCCGGGGCCGGCGGGGCGGGCTTCGGCGCGGCGGCAGCCACGCGCGTCTCCGGTCGCGGGGCCGGCTGGAGAGCGGGGGGGCGCGAGGTGGATCCAACGCCCGGCGGGGGAGAGGCCGTCTTCGGCAAAGGGATCTTGGTCTGGGTGGTCTCCGGTTTTGCAACGGGAGGTTTTGGCGGGACCGCGGGATTCGGGATCCGCGTCGAGGAGGCGACCGGTTTCGGCGGGGCGGCCGGAGGGGGGATCTTCGCCGGCGAGGCGGGCGGCGGGGGGGCGCTTCGCGGGGGGCTCGCCGCCGCTCGGGGCGGCGGGGCGGACGGCTTCTTCTCCGCGCCCGCTACCCCTCCGATTTTTGCTTTCGGCTTCTCCGACTGGGCGCCAGCCATAGCGTCGTTTCCCGACCGCGGAAGGACGGATGATGAATGCCGTGGGCTTCGGAGAATCCGGCCTTACCTCTAACATCGCGCATGGGTTTCGGTTTGTCAAGCGAAAGGGCGGACCGGAGGCGATGGTGAGGCTTTACGCCCCAGCGGGCGCCTCGGGGGCGGCCGGCGTCTTGGCGACCACGACTTGGGCGGGCCGGAGGACGCGGTCGTGGAGGCGGTAGCCTTTTCGAACGAGACCGGCGATGGTGTTTTCAGGCCGGTCGGTCGCGGGGACGACGCCGACGGCATCGTGGATCGTGGGGTCGAACTCGCCTCCTTCGGGAGCGATGGGGGTGAGCCCGTTCTTTTCGAGGATGCGGAACATTTCCTTCATTGCGATGCGGTAACCCTCGAGGTGGGCCTGGGGGTCGCCTCCCTTGGCGGCCATGGTCGTGCAGGCGTCGAGGGCGTCGAGGGCGGGGAGCAGGTCGCGGAGGAAATCGGAGTGGAGGAATTTGGACCACTGCTCCTTCTCGGCGGCAATGCGCTTTTGGTAGTTGGCGAAGTCGGCCTGGACGCGCTGGGCGAGCGCGAGGAAGTCGTCGCGCTCTTTTGCCTTTTTGCGGAGGCCGTCGAGCTCGGCAGCCTGGGCGCGGAGAGACTCGAGCTCGGCGGCGATGGCCGCGGGAAGGTCGGGGGCGGGCTCGGGAGCGGGGGAGGGACCGGGCGGGGGCTCGGGCGGGGTTGGATGGGCAGCCTTGTCCGGGGCGGCGTCGCTCATGGTCGTGTACGTCGGCAAAGGGGCCAGGAGAACAGCAATTAGAGCGAGAAGTATCCCTTCAGCCGGTCGAGGAAACTCTTGCGCTGGGGATCGGGGTTGAGCTCCTCGTGCCGGGCGTATTCGCGCAGGGCCTTTTCCTGCTCGCGGGTCATGGAAGTCGGGACCTGGATGGCGATGCGGACGAGCTGGTCGCCGCGGCCTCGACCGTCGAGGCGGGGGATGCCCTGCCCCCGGAGCCGGAGGATGTCGCCGTGCTGAGTGCCGCGGGGGACCTTGACGGAGGTCTTGCCTTCGAGGGTGGGGACCTCGATCTCACCGCCGAGCGCGGCGAGCGAGAAGGGAAGGGGGACTTCACAGAGCACGTTCACATCCTGGCGGGTGAAGAACGGGTGGGGGCGGACGGCCAGGTCGACGTAGAGGTCGCCGCGGTGGCGGCCGTCGGGGCCGGGCTCGCCTTCGCCGGCGAGGCGGAGGCGGGTGCCGTCGTCGATGCCGGCGGGGATGCGGACCTTGATCTCGGCGCGCTTGCGGATGCGGCCGGAGCCGCGACAGTCGGGGCATTGGGCGGTGACGACGCGGCCGGATCCGGCGCAGCGGGAACAGGCGGAGCGGACGCTGAAGAAGCCATGGGCCTGGACAACCTCGCCTCGGCCGCCGCAGGCGGGGCAGGGAGAGGGCAGGGTCCCTTCCTTGGCGCCGGATCCGGCGCAGCGGGGGCAGATCTCCTCGCGCATGAGGTCGAGCGTCTTCTCGGTGCCGAAGACGGCTTCCTGGAAGTCGAGGGTCAGCTCGGTGCGGAGGCTGGCGCCCCGCTCGGTGCGGCGTCCGCCCCGGCGCCGGCCGACGCCAAAGAAGTCCTCGAAGATGGAGTCGGAGAAGATGTCGCCGAAGGCGGAGAAGATGTCCTCGGGGGTGGCGAAGCCGTGTCCGGGGATGCCATGAAGGCCCTCGCGGCCGAACTGGTCGTAGCGCTTGCGCTTCTCGGCGTCGCCGAGGACCTCGTATGCCTCGGCGGCTTCCTTGAAGCGGCGCTCGGCCTCCTTGTCGCCGGGGTTCCGGTCGGGGTGATACTTCAGCGCGGCCTTTCGATAGGCCTTTTTGATCTCATCCTCGGTGGCCGAGCGCGGGACGCCGAGGATCTCGTAAAAGTCGCGGTCGGCCATGGAATCCGTTTCCGTCCGCCGGAGGTTCCGGCGGCGCCATACAACAACGGGCGACCGGAGGTCGCCCGTCTCACGGTCAAAAGGTCCATCGGATGAACGGCTAGGTCACGCTGCCGGCGACCGCCTTCTTTTTCTCCTTCAAATCGGTCAGGAGGGAGCGGGAGGTCAGGAGGAGCGTGGCGACGCTGGCGGCGTTCTGGAGGCCGGTGCGGGTGACCTTGACGGGGTCGACGATGCCGGCTTGCAGCATGTCCACCCAGCGGCGGGCGCGGGCGTCGAAGCCCATCACGCCGCCGCGCTCGCGAGCCTCGGCGACAACCAGGGCGCCGTCCTCGCCGGCGTTGGCGGCAAGTTGGCGGAGGGGGGCTTCGAGGGCACGGGCGACGATGCGGGCGCCGAGGGCCTCGTCGCCCGCCAGGGAGGCGGCCAGAGCCTCGACGGCGGGCACGGCGCGGAGAAGGGCGATGCCGCCGCCGGGGACGATCCCCTCGTCGGCCGCGGCTCGGGTCGCGTTGACGGCATCCTCCACGCGGAACTTGCGCTCCTTCATGGAGGCCTCGGTCATGCCGCCCACCTTGATGATGGCCACGCCGCCGAGGAGCTTGGCGAGGCGCTCGTGGAGCTTTTCCTTGTCATAGTCGGACGTCGAGGCGCGGTGCTGGGCGCGGAGTTGGGCGATGCGGGCGTCGATGGCGGCCTTGTCGCCGGCGCCTCCGATGATCGTGGTTCGCTCCTTCTCGACGGTGACGCGCTGAGCGCGGCCGAGATCGTTGAGGGTGAACGATTCGAGGGTCCTGCCGGTGTCCTCGGCGAGCACCGTGCCGCCGGTGAGGATGGCGATGTCCTGGAGAATGGCCTTGCGGCGGTCGCCGAAGGCGGGGGCCTTGATGGCGCAAGCGCGCAAGCCGCCGCGAAGGGTGTTGATGACGAGCGCGGCCAAGGCGTCGCCTTCGACCTCCTCGGCGACAACGAGGAGGGGCTTCCCGGTCTGGGCCACCGACTCGAGGAGGGGGATGAACTCCTTGAGGTTGGCGATCTTCTTTTCGGAGAGGAGGATGTAGGGATCCTCCAGGACGGCGGCGAGCTTCTCGGGGTCGTTGACGAAGTACGGGGAGATGTAGCCCTTGTCGAACTGCATGCCGCCGACGGAGTCGAGGGTGGTCTCGATGGCCTTCCCCTCCTCGATGGCGATCACGCCCTCCTTGCCGGCCTTTTCCATGGCGTCGGCGATGAGCGCGCCGAGGGCGGGGTCGTTGTTGGCGGCGACGGTGGCGACGGCCACGAGGTCGTCGCGGCCGGAGACGGGCTTGGTCTGCTCTCGGAGGGAGGCGACGGCGGTCTCGACGGCGCGGGCGATGCCGCGCTGGAGGGAGACGGGGTTGCCGCCGGCGGCGACGAAGCGGAGGCCCTCGTTGAGGATGGCCTCGGTGAGGAGGATGGCCGTGGAGGTGCCGTCGCCCGCGACGTCGTTCGTCTTGGAGGCGACCTCGCTGACGAGCTTGGCGCCCATGTTCTCAAAGGGATCGGGGAGCTCGATCTCCTTGGCGATGGTGACGCCGTCGTTGACGGCGAGGGGGGCGCCATACTTCTTTTCAAGGATAACCTGCTTTGCGCTGGGGCCGAGGGTGATGCGGACGGCGTCCGCGAGCTTGCGGATACCGGACAGGACCTTCCGGCGGCCCTCGTCGTCGTACATCAGCTGCTTCGCCATAGTGGGTTGCTCCCTTCGGTCGCCGCCGTGCCCGGCCGGGGACCTCCCCGGGGGCGCGCGCCGTCCCGCGATCCAGGACGGCGCGCGACGGAACCCCGGCGCCGGCGCGGGGCGCCGGCGCCGGAACCTGTCGCTCAGTCGATCTTGGCCAGGAGATCACTCTCGCGCAGGATGGTCAGCTCCTGGCCGTCCACTTTCACCTCGGTGCCGGCGTACTTGCCGAAAAGGACGAGATCGCCCTTCTTGACCGAGGGGGGCTGCCGCTTGCCGTTGTCCAGGAGCTTGCCCTCGCCGACGGCCACCACCTCTCCCTTCTGGGGCTTCTCTTTGGCGGTGTCCGGCAGAACGATCCCGCCCTTCGTTTTCTCCTCCGCCTCCACGACTTTTACCACGACCCGGTCGTCGATCGGACGCAGCTTCATGGCCATGCCTCCGTTATGGGAAAGGCGTTCCGGTTCTCTCAGTGCGCGTGCCCGTGACCGGCATGCGCGCCGGCCTTCTCTTCGGGGAGATCGCAGACGAGGCACTCGGTGGTCAGCAGCAGGCCGGCCACGCTGGCGGCGTTCTTCAACGCGGTGCGGGTGACCTTGGCCGCATCGATGACCCCGGCCGCGCGGAGATCGCCGTAGGTGTCGCGGGCGGCGTCGTAGCCGAAATCGCCCGCGGCGGCCAGGACGCGGCGCAGCGCCACGCCGCCGTCCACGCCGGCGTTCTCGGCGATCTGGCGGAGCGGGGCGGCACAGGCGCGATGGACGATCTCCACGCCGGTCGCCTCGTCGCCCGCGAGCTTCAGGGACTCGAGCACGGCGCGGGCGCGCAGGAGCGCGACGCCGCCGCCGGCGACGGTCCCCTCCTCCACGGCGGCCCGCGTGGCATGCAGGGCGTCGTCGATGCGGGCTTTCCGCTCCTTCATCTGGGTCTCCGTGGCGCCGCCGACTCGGATCTGGCCGACGCCGCCGGAGAGCTTGGCCAGCCGTTCCTCGAGCTTCTCCCGGTCGTAGTCGCTGGTGGTCTCCTCGATCTCGCGCTTGAGCTGGGCGACCCGGTCCCGGACCGCCTTCCGGTCGCCCGCCCCTTCCACGATCGTCGTGTTGTCGGCGTCGATGATCACCTTCTTCGCGCGGCCGAGCTGGGCGAGCTCGACTTTCTCGAGGTCGAATCCGGTGTCCTTGAAGAAGGCCTGCCCGCCCGTCAAGATCGCCAAGTCTTCCATCATGGCCTTGCGCCGGTCGCCGTAGGCGGGGGCCTTGACGGCGGCGCAGGCCAGAATGCCGCGAAGCTTGTTGACGACCAGGGCGGCCAAGGCATCCCCCTCGACCTCTTCGGCGATCACCAGCAGCGGGGTTTTCGCCGCCGACGCCTTTTCCATGAGCGGGATCAGCTTGGCCACGCTGGACAGCTTGTCCTCGTGAATCAGAATGGCCGGGTTCTCGAGGACGCACTGCACGGACTCGGGGTCGGTGACGAAATGGGACGAGATGAAGCCGCGGTCGAACTGCATTCCCTCGACCACTTTCACCTCGGTCTCAATGCTCTTTCCCTCCTCGATCGTCACGACGCCGTCGGGGCCGACCTTTTCCAGGGCGTCGGCGATCAGGGCCCCGATCTCCGCGTCGCCGCCGGAGGCGATGACCGCGATCTCCTCGCGGGACTTCCGTCCCTCGACGGGCCGGCTCTGGCGAGCGATCTCGGCCAGCACGGCCTCGACGGCGCGGTCGATGCCGCGTTTGAGGGCCATGGGGTCGGCCCCCGCAGCGATTTGGCGCATCCCCTCTCGATAGATGGCCTCGGCCAACACGACCGACGTCGTTGTCCCGTCACCGGCGTCATCGCCGGTCTTTGAGGCCGCCTCTTTGATCATCTTGGCGCCGAGGTTCTCGAAGGGATCCTTCAATTCAACCTCGTCAGCCACAGCTGCCCCGTCTTTGGTGATGTTGGGACTGCCCCAGCCCCGATCGATCACCGCCAGGCGGCCGCGCGGGCCGAGCGTCGTCTTTACCGCGCGGGCCATCTTCTCGACGCCTCGCAGGATCGCCTCCCGTGCATCCTGGCTGTACGTCAGCTGCTTGGCCATGATCGCTGCTCCATTCGGCCGGTAAATCGTTTTCCCCGAAGCCCGTTCCTACAGGAAGCGGGAATCCTGAGAATAGAGACGGAATGGGAGCAAATTGCATGCCAACGGTGGCTTATTGGGCGATCCGTAAGTCGTTGATTTTAATGGGTATAATTCGAGGGGAATTTTGGGCGGTTGGTCTGTGTCGGTCCGTGCCGGTTTGGTTGTAAGGCGTTTTGTTGCAATAGTTTGTGTGTTTATTGCGTGTTGGCTACCGGCCCACGTTTTTGCGTAGTTTGTAAGTTGTTGTTTTTTAAGGACATATGATTGAGCCTCGCGGATTCGGTGATATTGGCTGGATGTCAGAATGGCAGATGTGATTCCCATTTTCCAAAAAGTTGATGTAACCAACACGGGTGAGTGTTCATCGTATTAATTGTGGACCCGGATCCGCGACATTAGAAACAACGATAGAGATCTTGAAGTCGTTCAATGAGCGTAAGCCGAATAAGCGAGGAGATCGGGTTGGAACGATTGAGTTGATTAAAGTACTCCCCCTCTCCAACTCCCGTCAGGGCGACCTGAAGGGAGTGCCAGGGCCGGTCCCCCCCGGCCCTGGTTTTTTTTGGGGGGGCTCTCACGCCAAGGCGAGAGCTTTCACCCTTCGCCGCACGCTCCAGGGGACCGGACCCGAAGTGACGATGCATCGGCGCTCCGGGACAAAGACGGATCGAAGGACTCGGCGGAGGTCGGAGGGGGCCACTTGGCGAATGCGGCGGATCTCGTCCTCCGGTCTCCGGATACTCTCCGGGGGGAGTAGGAGGGTCTGGGTCCCGAACCACGCGGCCAAATCCTCGGGCTCGTCGATTTTATATTCCATCTCGCAGCGGACGCGCTCGGTGATGCGGTGCAACTCGGCCTCGGTGATGCCCTCGTCCCGAAGTCGATCGGTCTCCTCGAGGACGGCGCGGACGGCATCGGGGATTCGGCGGGCGTCGCTGCCGAAGGAGACCACGAGAACGCCACGATCGGAGTAAAGGGAGGTGTTGGCCCCGATGTCGTAGACGAGGCCCCGTTGTTCGCGAATGCGGGCGAAGAGGCGGGAACTGGTGCCGAGGCCGAGGATGGCGTCGATGATGAGGAGGGCGGTGAGGTCGGGGTGGAGGTAGGAGGGGGTCAACCAAGCGAGTCCGGCGCCGCCCTGTGGGGCGGGGAAGGGGTCGTGGGCGAAGCGGGGGCCGGAGGCGGGGGCATCGATCGGCGGCGGGGTTGGGATGGGTGCATCCCGGAGGGCGCCGAAGGCCGCGGACGCGGTTTCATCCGCTGCCGCCGGATCGAAGGCGCCGGCCATCGTGAGGACCATGTTGCGGGGCCGGTAGTGGCGGTCGTGGAACTCGCAGACGGCGTCTCGGGTGACGGCCCGGATGCGCTCGGGGGTTCCGACGAGGACGCCGCGCTCGCTCAGGCCGGGCCAGAGGAATTCGTCGAGGGCGTGGCGGGCGTGGGGGCCGCCGAGCCCGCCGAGTTCCTGCTCGATGATCCGCTTCTCGAACTCGATGTCCTCCGCCCGGAACCGGGGGGCGCGGATGAGATCGGCGAGGATGCCGATGCCGCGTCGGACGTGGTCGCGGTGGAGCCGGACGACGAAGCAGGTGTACTCGGTTTGCGTGTAGCCGTTGTACTCGCCGCCGAGGTCCTCGAATGCCGCCGAGAGGGCGCGGGAGTCGGGGTAGGTCGACGTCCCCTTGAAGAGCATGTGCTCGACAAAGTGCGAGAGGCCGGCCTCGCTTTCGGTCTCGTGGCGCGGGCCGACGCGGATGAAGCAGGCGAGAACGGCGGCGTGGACGTGGGGGACGTGGAGGGTTTGGATGCGGAACCCGTTGGAGAGGGTTCGGATCGCGTCGGTGTACATGGCGGAGACATATAAAGGAAAACGGCGGCCGGCGAAAGGGGAAAGTTGGGCTTGCGGAGGAGGCGCTCCGACCGTACACTGGCGTTAGAGCGCGCGTTGTCCGGAGGTGTCCCGTGATCTTCACCAAGATGAAGTGCCCCAACCCGAAGTGCGATAAGGTGCTGATCGTCCAGGTGGAGATGAAGGGGCGGAAGGGGAAGTGCGAGAAGTGCGGCTTCAAGTTTCTGATCCCCGACCTGGAGCCGAAACAGGCGGGCGAGTTGACGATCATCGCGCGGCGCTTCGCGGCGAAGGACGACACGGAGGAGGTGCTCCAGGAGGCGCCGGAGACGTCCTCGTCGCGGTCGTTGCCGAAACCGGTCGTGCAGCCGGAGGAGGAGCTGCCGGACGAGCCGCCGCCCCTGCCGCCGGCTCGGCCCCGCCGCTGATCCTCCCGCTCCCCCGAACGCATCCGCCCCGCGCGGGGCCTTTCATTGCGTGGACGCCGACATGGCCTGTGCGCGAGCGGACCGGACGCGCCGGCGGGTACGGTTTTTACCGCTTCTGCTGGCGATCCTGTCGCTGCCCGCGCCGGCTTCCGCGGCGCCGTTCGGGTCGTCGGGCGCGTTGGCGGCGGGGGCGGGGGGTGCGTCGGAGGGGGGGCTGGTGGATCCGGGGGCGGGCGACGGCAAGCCGGCCCTGTTTGCGCGAGGTCTCCTGCCGCAGCGTCTGCCTTCCGGCGCGGGCTGGCTGCTGATCCTGCTGGCGCTGCCGCCGCTGTTCTGGGGCTGGAAGATCATCCGGGTGACGATGGCCGTCTTCTTCGCGCTGGCGGTCGCCCTGCTGGCGTACGAGGGGATCGCGCCCCGGGCCGGGGTGGGATGGGGCGCGGCGGCGGCGGGCGGGGGCATGTTGGTCGGTGCCGTTGTCGGCTGGCACATCCGGAAGGTTTTCGCGGCGCTCGAGGTGGCGGTCGTCCTCGGCTTCCTTTTCGCTCTGCCGGGGATCTATTTCGAGCATGAGCTGGCCACGTTCGGGTTGGGTTTGGCGGGGGCCGTGCTGGGGCTGGCGCTGGGCTGGATGGCGGCCTTCTATTTGGATGCCATCGACTCGTCGTTGGCCGGGGGATTCCTGGCGGGTTTCGGGGCCGCGACGGTGGCGCAGGGACACGGCCCGGACGCCGCCATGTTGATCGGCATCGGCGTGCTGGCCGTCTCCTCCCTCCTCGGCATTGCCGTCCAGTTCCAGTCCGTGAACCGGTCGCGCGCCCGCGAGAGCTGAACGGTCCCCCGGCTCACGGGCACCCGTAGGTCTCGAACCGGTACCGCGAAAACCAGAGGGTGTCGTAGTGTCCCTGGACGGCGAGGATCTGGTAGGGGCGTGTGGTGCCGGGCGTGACGGCGCAGCCGGGGCCGGGCACGCGCTCCGTTGCGCGGATCTCCAGGATGTCGTCGCACCGCCAAACGCCGTCGATGACCACCTGGTAGCCGGTGGTCGTACGATCGCCCGCGACCACGGCCACGATCGTTTCGCGGGCGAGATCGGCCGGCGGTGGCGGCGGGACGGGGGCGGGCCAGCAGCCGGCGTGTGCCTCCCAGAACGCGACCCAGTCGGCGTCCGAGTCGATCATCCAGGCCTCGGCGTTGTAGCCCGGGAAGATAGCCAAGCAGGAGATCTCGCCGGCGTCGACGATCCGGACGACGGTGGCGGCATTCCAACAATCGTCGTGATCGTAGTGAACGTAGCAGCCGGTTGCGGCAAGGGCGGCCGTCAGGAGCAGGCGGGTGGCGCGCATGGGGACCTCCGGGGAGGCCGGGCGGGATCCGTTCGCGCCTTTCCGGGAGGCGGGTCCGTGCCCTTCTTATTATATAGGCCGACCGGTTGAAATGACAGGGGAGCCGGTCCGATTCAATTGTTGGGGGATGCCCCGACTTCATGTTATAAGTCCGGCCATGGATTCGCGGATCCTTACCGTCGTCTTCACGGACGTCGCCGGTTCGACCCGGCTCTACGCCCGCGTCAGCGATGCGGAGGCCGTCGGGCTCGTGCGGGAGGTCGAGCGGCGTGTTCGGGAGGCGCTTCCCTCCTTTCGGGGGGCGTTTGTCAAGGCCACGGAGGAGGGGCCCTTGCTGACGTTCGAGGCCCCGGCGGACGCCGTGCGGTGCGCGGGGGAGCTCCACCGGATTTGCGACGGGCTGGCGCGGACGCGCCGGACCGACCTTTTTGCGCGCGTCGCCATCCATTCGGGCGAGGTGATCCTCGGCGAGGGGGACGTGCATGGGAACACGGTGAATCTGGCCGCCCGGCTGCTTTCCCTCGCCGGGGGATGTGAGACGTGCGTGACGGAGGCGGCGTGGGCGGCGCTGGAGGCGGCGGATCGGGCGGGTTTCACAGACCACGGGCCGGAGGTCTTTAAGGGGTTCGCCTGCGTGACTCGTGTCTGGCGGAAGTCCCATCCCAACCCGTTCCTGGAGTCGACCGCCCGCCTGCAAACGATGCGGGAGGCCGATGCGCCGGTGTGGGCGGCGCGAGAGCTGCCGCGGCGCCGGCGCTACCGGCTTGTCTTCGACCTTGCCGGGGCGACGGGGGCGGTCGAGCTGGCGGAAGGGGAGATGCGCATGGTGGGGGGCGCCCCCAGGGGCGCGATGGCCGTCTCCGACCCGGCCTTGTCGGAATCGCACGCGGCCTTTGCGGTGGTGGAAGGGGTGCTTTGGGTGTTCGACCTGCAGGGCGCCAGCGGCCTTCTCTGCCGGGGCCGCAGGATCCACCGGCGCCGGCCGCTCGAGATCGGCAGCGTGGTGGAGTTGCCGGTGGGGACGGTGATGGTGGACGGCGGGGCGTAGATCCCCGGGTTGCGCAGAGGCCGCGGGCGGGGACGCAAACATCGGATCACCGCTTGATCCCGCGTTGGGGGCCCGCGGACGGACGCGAAGGCGTGCGGATTCCCCTCGGTCGGTTCCGGAGTCCGGCCGAGGGGAGCCGTGCCGGGAAAGGAGCGATTCATGTCCGCCGGCCTCCGATGGCCCGCGCTCTCCGCCGTGATTGTCCTGGCGCTTCCCGTGGGATCGGCTTCCCGCGCGGAGGATCCCGAGGCCGTCCTCCCGTCCGGCGTCCGGGCGGTGTGGGACCTCGACCGGGCCTTCCGCGAGAAGACGCCCACACGCGAGCGGATCTGTCTGAACGGTCTCTGGCGGTGGCAGCCGGCGCCGGCCGTCGGAGACGCCGTTCCCGACGGTCGCTGGGGCTTTTTCAAGGTCCCCGGCTGCTGGCCGGGCATCACCAGCTACCTGCAGAAGGACTGCCAGACCGTCTTTGCCCACCCGGCCTGGAAGGACGAGAAACTCAGCGGCGTGACCGCGGCCTGGTACCAGCGCGAGATCGCCGTCCCCTTGGATTGGGCCGGGCGGCGCGTCACGCTGGATGTGGAATACCTGAACTCGTTTGCCGCGGTGTATGTGGACGGGAAAAAGGCCGGCGAGATCCGGTTCCCCGGCGGAGGGGCGGATCTCACCGCGGTCTGCCGGCCGGGCAGCCGTCATGTCCTCAGCCTGGCGGTCACGGCCCTGCCGCTGAAGGCCGTCCTGGTCTCGTACAACGACACCGCCGCCGCGCGCGAGGTGAAGGGCTCGGTGGCGCGGCGCGGCCTGTGCGGCGACGTCTGGCTTTCCGGCGTGCCGGCGAGGGCGCATATCGCCGACATCAAGATCGACTCCTCGGTGCGCAGGGGGGAGATCGCGTTCGATGTCGCGCTGGAGGGCCTCGAGCCGGGTATTGCCTACACCCTGCGCGCGAGGGTCCGCGATCAAGATCGTCCTGTTGCGGAGTTCGCCGGGAAGCCCTTCCAATCGGGCGACCTTTCGGGCGGTCGCTTCGCTTTCGCCGCGACCTGGAAACCCGAGAGGCTTTGGGACCTCCACACGCCCCAGAATGTCTATCACGCCGACCTCGTGTTGCTGGGGCCTGACGGTCGGGTGCTGGACGCCGCCCGGCCCGTTCGCTTCGGCTTCCGCGAACTCTGGATTGACGGCCGCGACTTTTTCCTGAACGGTACGCGCGTCTTCCTCTCCTCCGTTCCGCTGGACAACGCCCAGGTCGGGGCTGCCTGGGCCGCCTACGCGGGGGCGAAGGAGAGTCTGCTGCGGCTCAAATCCTTCGGCATCAACATGGTCTACACGCATCACTACGACTGCGAGCCGGGGTCCCATCTCGGTCTTGGGGAGATCCTGCTCGCCGCCGATGACGTCGGGATGCTGGTCGCGCTCTCCCAGCCGCACTTCAGCCACTACGACTGGGAGGCGCCCGACGCCGACGCATCCAACGGCTATGCCCGCCACGCGGAGTACTACGTGCGCGTTGCCCAGAACCACCCGTCGGTCGTCTTCTATGTGATGAGCCACAACGCGGCCGGCTACAATGAGGACATGAACCCGGATCTGATCGGAGGCCGCGAGCCCCCGCGCGAGGCGTGGTCCGCGAACAACGCGAAGCGGGCTCAGCGGGCGGAGGCGATCGTGCGGCGGTTCGACCCCGGCCGGATCGTCTACCACCACGCGTCCGGCAATCTGGGGGTGATGCACAACAGCAACTTCTACCCGAACTTCGCGCCGATCCAGGAGCTTTGCGACTGGTTCGGCCGCTGGGCGGCGGAAGGCGGCAAGCCGGCGTTCACGTGCGAGTACGGCGCGCCGTTCACATGGGACTGGACGATGTACCGCGGCTGGTACAAGGGGCAGCGCTCCTTCGGGAGCGCGAAGGTGCCTTGGGAGTTCTGCCTCGCCGAGTGGAACGCCCAGTTTCTCGGGGACCAAGCCTTCCGGATCGGCGAGCCGGAGAAGGCCAACCTGCGCTGGGAGGCAAAGCAGTTCCGGGCGGGCGGCGCCTGGCACCGTTGGGACTACCCCTACGAGGTCGGCTCGCGCGTCTTCGAGGACCGTCACGCGGTGATGGGGATGTACCTGGCGGATGCGTGGCGCGCCTTCCGGACCTGGGGGCTCTCGGCCAACTCCCCCTGGGAGCACGGCCACTTCTGGATGCTGCGCGACGGCATGAGCCGGAACGCCCGCACGGCGCTCCCCGTCGACTGGGACGACCTCCAGCGGCCCGGTTTCAGCCCGGACTATCTTCAGGATCGTTACGAGCGGATGGATCTGGCCTACGAGCGCGAGGACTGGGTCCCCGCGGCGTCCGCTCAGGCCCTGCTTCGGAACAACAGGCCGCTGCTGGCCTACGTGGCGGGCCGGCCGACCCGGTTCACGGCCAAGGACCACAACGTCCATCCGGGCGAGACCGTCGAGAAACAGCTCGTCGTCATCAACAACTCGCGCGAGACCGTCTCCGCCGAGTGTGCGTGGTCGCTCGGCTCGACGCCGTCCGCGACCGGGAGCCGGGAGGTCCGTGTGCCGACGGGCGACACGGTTCGCATCCCGCTGCGGTTTGATCTTCCGGCCGGTCAGAAGCCCGGTCTTTGCGAGCTCCGTGCGGCGGTCCGCTTCTCGACCGGCGAGACCCAGGAGGACGCCTTTCCCCTCCACGTTCTCCAGAGGCCGGCGCCGCCGAGATCCGGCGAAACGGTTGCGCTTTTTGACCCTCGGGGGGAGACCGGGCGATGGCTGGCCGATCTGGGGGTGCGCACCCGGACGGTGGAGGCGGGCGCCGATCTTTCTCCAGCCGAGATCCTGGTCGTCGGCAAGGCGGCGCTGACGGTGGATGGCCCGGGTCCCGATCTGCGGCGCGTGCGCGACGGTTTGAGGGTGATCCTGTTCGAGCAGACCGCGGACGTCCTGGAAAAGCGGCTCGGCTTCCGCGTCGCGGAATACGGCCTGCGCCAGGTCTTCCCGCGGGTGCCCGATCATCCGCTCCTCGCCGGCCTCGGCGCGGAGCACCTGCGCGACTGGCGGGGCGAGGCGACGATCCTGCCGCCGCGCCTGATCTACGAGCCCAGCCGCCGCTTCAACGGCGCCCCGGCCGTCGCGTGGTGCGGCCTCGAGGTGACGCGGCTCTGGCGGTGCGGCACCTACGGCAACGTTGCCTCCGTTCTCATCGAGAAGCCCGCGCGCGGCGACTTCCTCCCGATCGTCGATGGCGGCTACAGCCTCCAGTACAGCCCGCTGATGGTGTTCCGCGAGGGGACGGGGATGATCCTCTTCTGCCAGATGGACGTGACCGGGCGGACCGAGATGGACCCGGCGGCGGAGATTTTGGGCCGGAATATCCTGGCGTACGTTTCGGCGTGGAAGCCGTCGCCGGCCCGAAAGGTCCTCTATGCGGGCGACCCTGCGGGGATGGCGTACTTGGGGGCGGCGGGCTTCGCTCCGGGCGATGGCGCGAAAGCATCCCTGACAGACGGCGGTGTCCTGGTCGTCGGCCCGGGCGGGGGGGCGGCGCTGGCCGGCCGCGCGGCGGACGTGGCGGCCGGGCTTCGGTCGGGCGCGCGTCTTCTTGCGATCGGGCTCGACGAGGCGGAGGCGAACGCGTTCCTCCCGGCGAAGGTCGCGCTGAGGAAGGCGGAGCATATCGCGGCGTGCTTCGACCCACCGGGCCTGGCTTCGCCGTTCGCGGGCGTCGGCCCGGCGGACGTTCTCATCCGGGAGCCCCGCGTGCTGCCGCTCGTGGTCGCGGGGGCCGAACGCCTCGGGGACGGCGTGCTGGCGAAGGCCGAGGGGTCCGGCGCCGTTTTCTGCCAGATGGCGCCCTGGTCGTTCGCATACCAGCCGGGCCAGTACAACGTCAAGCGAACCTTCCGGCGGACGGCCTTCCTCGTGTCGCGCCTGCTGGCCAACCTGGGCGCGGCCGGGTCGACGCCGATCCTGGAACGCGTCGGGAGTCCCGTGAAGACCGGCGAGGCGGAGAAACGGTGGCTGGAAGGCCTCTATCTCGATACGCCGGAAGAGTGGGACGATCCCTACCGATTCTTCCGATGGTAGCCGCGGGGGCATCCCGCCCCGCTTCGTGTCTCACGACGGCCGGCGGGCTGCGGACGCGCCGCGGAGGGGACCGCGCGCACGATCTCGCTTGCGGGCGTCATCCGGTTTGGGGGACGCCCGTGGAGGTTCTCTCGGCCCGGGAGACGACGCGGTATCCTTCCGGCGGCCTTCTTGTTCCCCGTCCGGATCGTCGCGTCCCCGCCGGCGCAGGTCTCCCGTTACCTGTCGAGCTGACGCTGCGCAACGGTCTTCAACTCCGCGTCCCCGTCGACTCCTCCCCGAAGACCCTCGCCGACTTGGCCGTGGCCGTGGAGGCTCGGGGCGATGTGCGTACGCGGACAACGGGCCGGACGCACGGAGCCCCCCTCCTTTCGACACCCCGCCCCATCAGGGGGCGGGGCGGGAGCGGAGGGGGGACGGGACACACCCTCTCCCTATCTCCCGCGGCGCGTCGCGCGCGCCGGGAGCTCCCCACAACCCTGACCGGCCGGTGTTTTGCCGCGCCCCGCGTCCCCCGGCGCAGCCCTTTCCCACTCCGCCGGGAGAGCGGCGGCAACGGCAGACGGCGTATAAGCAAATCCCGTGCCACACTCTCGAATGTTGCGCAAGTCGCCTGCCCGGAAAAAGTTATGACGAATCCGGCCCTCGGTGCTCCCCTCGTGCGGTGTTACTTTAAGTAACATTGCCTCGATCCTGTGCCTCCTCCCTATTCACCCCCGCTTTGCACTTCCACCGGATGACCGGTCGGGCGGCACGGGTGTGCCGCCCCTCGTCTGGTTGCTCGATCACTGGCGGCACAGGCGTGCCGCCCCTCGGGCTCAAGATCCGGCGGACGGATCTACAAATCCACGCGCCAACCCGATGCATCGGATCCCTCCGGCCCCCCGATCTGCGTCTCCTAAGCAACCGTCTGCTCGCCGGGGATCAGGGAATCATCGAAAAGTCCGGGGTAACTCGAGGGGTTCCCAGTCCCTTGATCGTTCCCGCCGGATCCGCTCTAATGGAGTGGGCCGTTCCCTTCGCCGCCGCGCAACGGGATGCCGAAGCCATGGTTCAACCGGACACGGTTCTCGGAGGCGCGAAACGGGCCTTTCCGACCACCGCCTGGGGCCTCCTCCGCGACGCACAGAACGGCGCGACCGCCGCGCGCCGCGAGAGCCTGGAGCGCCTTGTCGCCGCCTATTGGAAGCCCGTCTACTGCGCCATTCGCCAGGGATGGGGGAAGGGCAACGAGGATGCCAAGGACCTGACCCAGGAGTTCTTCACCACGGAGGTCTTGGAGGGGCCTCTTCTCGGCCGCTTCGACCCCGCGCGCGGCAGCTTCCGCGCCTTTCTCAAGGGCGCGCTCTCCCATTTCATGGGCCACGCCGCCCGCGACGCCACGCGCAAGAAGCGGGGCGGCGGTGCCCGCATTTTGCCCCTGGGGCTTGGCGAGGCCGATGCGACCGCCCTTCTCCCCGACGCCCGCGCCCTTTCCCCGGAGGAAATCTTCGACCGCGCCTGGGCCCGCGCCGTCTTCGGCCAAGCCCTCCGTCTTGTCGAGCGGCGCCTCCGCGAGGAAGGGAAAGCCGCGGTTTTCGAGGTCTTCCGACACTACGACCTCGAAGGCGGCGGCGCCGCCTCCTCCTATGCCGACGTCGGGCGGCCCCTCGGGCTTGACGCCGACACCGTGAAGAACTACCTGTCTCGCGCCCGACAGGAGTTCCGCCGCGCCGCCGCGGATGTCGTTTATGACACCGTTGACACGGCGGAGGATCTGGCGGCGGAGTTGAAGCGGCTCTTTGAGTGAGCGGGGGGAGCGCTTCCCGCCTTCGCCGAGGCTTCGGCGGACGTGCGCGATCCCTCGTGCGGCCATGGCCGATGACCTGTCGCCGGACACGGAAGGCCGTCTGCGCCGGCTGCTTGCCTCCGGGCGCGAGGAGGATCTGGGGCGGTTGGCCGTGCGGCGCGGGTTGTTGGCGGAGGCGCAACTCGAGGAGGCGATGCGGGAAGCGGCGGCGGCGCCGCGGTCGCTCGCGGCGGTGCTCGCCGGCCGCGGCTGGGTCCGGCCCGAGGACTGGGCCGCTCTGGAGTCGGCGTGGGAGCAGGAGATCTTCGACCGCGCCGCCCTCGTCCGGTCCCAACCCCTTCCCGCCGAGGTCCGTCCGTTCCTCGACGACCCGGCGCGCCGGATGGCCGAGTTTGTTCTTGTCTCCCGGCTGGGGCGGGGCGGGCTGGGCGAGGTCTGGAAGGCGTGGGACCGGCGGCTCGGCCGCTGGGTGGCGCTCAAGCGGCCCGTCTCGCCTCCCGACTCGCGCGTGGAGCGGGAGCGGTTTCACCGCGAGGCCGCCGCCGTGGCCCGCCTTGTCCACCCGAGCATCGTTCCCGTCTACCGCGTCTCCGGCCCGGACGAGAGCCCCTTCATCGCCATGCAGTACGTCGAGGGCTCGGGGCTCGAAGGGGTCCGGCTGCCGCTCCGCGAGGCCCTGGCGGCCGTCCGGACCGCGGCCCTCGCCGTCGACCACGCGCACCGGATGGGGGTGATCCACCGCGATCTCAAGCCGGGGAATCTCCTGCGCGACGGGCGGGGGGCGGTCTGGGTCCTCGACTTCGGTCTCGCCCGCCTCCTTGAGGTTCCGGAGCGGCTGACGGCCCCCGGGGGCGCGGCGGGGACGCCCGAGTACATGGCGCCCGAGCAGGCGCGCGGGGAGGAGGCGGAGGCCGCAACGGACGTTTACGGGCTGGGGGCGACGCTCTACGCGTTGCTGGCCGGCGTCCCCCCCTTCACCGGGAGCTCCTTGGCGGAGATCGCGAACCGGGTCGCCCACGACGATCCCGTCCCGCTGCGGCGGCTCGTCCCGTCGCTGCCGGCCGACGTCGCCACGGTCGTCGGGAAGGCGATGGAGAAAGACCCGCGGCTTCGGTACGGCGGTCCCGCGGCGCTGGCCGAGGATCTGCGGTGTCTGCTGGAGGGGGAGCCGATCGTGGCGCGTCCCCTCTCGGCGGCCGGGCGGCTCTGGAGGAAGGCGGTGCGGCACCGGGCGGTCGTCGTGCCCGTGGCCGCGGCCGCGGCGGTGGCGCTGGCCGTCTCGGTGTGGGCGGGAGGGGCGTGGCTGGGGCGTCGGGCGCGGATCGCCGGTGTTCTCGCGGAGGCGCGCGCGCAGGAGGCGGCGGGACGGATGGAGGCGGCCCGCGACGCCTATCTTGTCGTCGCGGAGCTCGACGCCGGGAACGACGTCGCGCGCGGGGGGCTCGCGCGGGCGGAGGCGGGCTTGAAGCGCACGCAGGCGGAGGCGATGAGCCTCCTCGAGCGCGCCCGGCCCGTCCTCGAGCAGGCCTCGGCCGCGCTCTATGACGCCGCCGCCGATCCCGCGGCGCAGCGGGAGGCCCTCGGGCGCGCCCTCGCCCTGATCGAGCAGGCCGTCCGTCTCGCGCCCGGCCTGCCGCTGGCGCACCACCGCCTCGGCGAGGCGTGGGAGCGGCTGGGGGCGTGGGATCGGGCGGAGGCGGCTTGGCGGAAGGCGGTCGAACTCGACCCGCGCTTCGGACCGGCGCGCTACCGCCTCGCCCGCGCCCTTCTCGCCCGCGCCTACCTTGCCAGCCTCGACCTCTGGCACGATGCGGCGGCGCGGCCGGCGGCGGCGGGCGAGGCGCTCGCCCTTGAGGCTTGCCGCGAGATCGAAGCGGCCCAGGCGGCCGGCAGCGGCTTCGACGACGACCTGCAGCGGCAGATCGCCGCCGCCCTGCTTGCCTGGTTCCGCCGCGACCGCGACGCGGTGCGCCGGACCTGCCGCGCGGCCCTCGACCATTTCGGCGGCCGGCCGGGTGCCGAGGATCTGCACTGGCTCCTCGGCCTTGCCGCGGAGCCCGCCGACGACCCGCGCCCCGCCTTCGACGCCGCCCTCGCCCTCCGCCCCGCTTTTCCCTTCGCCCTCTACGCGCGCGCCGCCGCGCGGCTCGCCCGGAGCGACTTCGATGGCGCCCTTGCCGACTACGACGCGGCGATCCGGCTCGTGCCCGACTTTGCCGAGGCCTACGTCTACCGGGCGACCGTCCTCTACCAGAAGCGCGACGGCCCCGCCGCCCTCGAGGCGTTCGGGCGCGTCATCGAGCGCGGCCTCCTCCTCCCCGCCGCCTACAACGGGCGCGGGTGGACGCGGCTCGAGTTGATCGGCGATGTGGACGGCGCGATCGCCGATCTTTCCGAGGCGATCCGGCTCATGCCGGAGGGATACGGGCTGCCCTATGCGGCGCGCGCCCGGGCGCATTTCCGGAAAGGGATGCTCGACGCGGCCGACGCCGACTGCACCCGGGCGCTCGCGTTGATGCCCGACTGGAACGACCTGCGCCTTATCCGTGCCCGGTGTCGTGCCGCTCGGGGGGATCGGGCCGGGGCTTTCGAAGACCTCCGCGCGGCGGGCGAGTCGGCGGGCGGGGCGGTCTGGAAGCAGATCGAGGAGGCCGCCCGGGAGGCCGGCACGGGAGGGTGAGGCCGGTGCCCGTGGCGGCGGACGCGGGGATCAGCCGAGGAGGGCGGCGGCGGTGAGGGCGGCGGCAAAGGCGAGGGATTGCAGGAGGACCGTGCGGGCCTGCCGTCGGAGCTGCCGCCGCTCGCCGGCATCGGCGACCGGTTCCTCTCCGGCGTCGAGGTTGCGCGTCCCTTTCGCCGCGAGGGCCACGCAGGTCCGGGCCCGCGCTTGAAAGATGCCCAGGCCGGCCAAGAGGGCCGGGACGAAGAGGGCCGCGCGCAGAGGCGGCGGCGCCTTCGCAAGGACGGCCGCGACGCCCGCCGCCAGGGCGACGGCCAGCATGCCGAGGCCGAAGACCAGCCGCACCCGGCGCTGGCGCCGGCCGATGTTGACGGCGCAGGCGGTCATTTCTTCCCGGCCTCCGCGTAGATCGCCTTCACTTTCTCGTTCGCGGGGTCGGCGAACCATCCCCGCGTCATCAGGATGTCGCCGCGGCTGACGCCGTCGACGAGGTCGGCCCGCCGCGCATCGATCGGCCCGTCGTTGACCACGATCACGCTGAAGGCCTCGGGATAGGCGAGCCGGACCTCGGGCGGCGTCGCCGCGTGGCCCCCGCGCAGCTCGCGGTACGAGCTGCCGTACGCGAAGTAGCCGAGCGGGGCGAACTCCGGGATGAGGAGGATCCCGGGGTGCGCCTGGAGGGTCTTCCGGAACACCTCCGCGTCCAGGAGCCGGTTGGTCGTTTTTCCATCCCGCGTCTTGAAGCAGTGGATGTTCGTGTCCACGTAGAAGAGGGTGCACGCCCAGCGCTTCCTCGCGAGGGCGATCTTCTCGATCAGCTCCTCGGCCTCGTCGAACGTCGTGTCCGCGCCGTGGTGCAGGTGGCGCGCCCGGCCGTTCTCCAGGACGACGCGCGACGGGCGGATGCAGATGCCCGTCCTCAAGCCGGCGTCGTGGTAGCGCTTGAAATACGCATCCGCCACCGCGTCCATTTCCGGCGCCAGCTTCGGCAGCATCCGCGGGTCGCCGATGTAGGTCGTGGCGTGCGGGAACTCTTCGCCCTCGACGTCCCAGAGGATCATCCCCTGGGCGTTCATGTCCTTGAGGACCCGGATGGACTGGTCGGCGGCGGCGAGGATCCGTTCCCGGAACGTCGCGCGGCCTTCCTCGCTGACGGCGTCGAGGTCCTTGTCGTTGAACCAGCCCCGCGGGTTCTTCGGGTACTTCGTGTTGCTGTTCGCGTGCATCAGCATGCCGATCGGCCGCCGGTCGGGCCATTTCAGGAGCGGCGGGTTCGCCTTCCCGAAAGCGCCGAAGAGGTCCCCCAGGACGCTGGCCGGCGGGGTGCCGCGCGGGCCGAATCGGAGGGAGAACGCGAACGTCCGGGCCTGGCGCGGGGGGATGACCGTGTCCTCCGCCGCGCAACGGAACGGCGACGTGGTCATGACGAGATTGCTGACGGAGTTGTCCCGGTTCGGGCTCTCCCACGGCATGATTTGGACGTAGAAGCCCAGCGGGATCCCGCCGTTCTCGCTGCAGGCGACCATCCAGGCGTCGCCGTAGTCGAAGGTGACGGTCGGGATCGCGTCTTTGCCGTCCCCGCCGAGCCGCCATCCGTCCTTCTGGTCGAACGGGTGTCCCTGGGGGCGGCGGGGGAACTTGAACCAGAGGAGCTGGATCTCGGCGGCCGTCATCGGTTGCGCGGCGTCGTTCGCGATCGTCACGGTGAGCCGGACCCGGTGGGGGGCGGTCGCCTGGGCCGCGCAGCGGACGGAGCCCCAGGCGTACTGGAGCGTCAGCCGTCCTGCCGCCGCGTCGGTCGTTACGGTCGGGGCCTTCACGTCGGCCTTCTCGACTTGGCCGTCGGGCTTTTCGAACTCGACGCGGCGGACGACGACCTGGGGGCGCCCGGGGAAGAGCAGCTCCACGCCGTCGTACGTGAGCGAGGCGATGCCCGCGGTGTCGAGCCGAATCTCGGCCCGGGGCGCGGCGGATAGGGGATGGGCGGCCGAGGCGAAGAGGGCGGCCGCCGTTGCGACGCGCGGGATGCGCAGCATGGGGGTCTCCTTCAGTGATCCAGGCGCCAGCCGGCCGCGTCGCGCGTGAACGCCAGGGACGTCGCGCCCACGCGCACGTCGAGGCGGTCCCCGGCCCGCTCCACGCGGACGGGCTCGGCGGCCGCGCCGGGCGCCGCCGGCTGCAGCACCGTCACGCACGGCGTCCCCGCCTCGCATTCCCACTCGCCGCGCAGCGGGTGCCAGGCGCGGTCCTTTCGGGCGTAGATCCAGTCCTTGACGAACCTCCGACGCGGCGCGTCCGCCCACTGGAATCCCGGGGCGTCGACCGTCACGAGCAGGTCGCCCGTCGCCCCCTTCACGCGCGCGGAGGGCCGCCCGGCGGCCCCCTCGACCGGGAATCCGCACTGGAGCTGGGTCCGCATCCGGCGCGGGCCGCCGGCGGGCGCGAGGTCGTCCAGGAGGACCGCGGCGCGGTCGGCGACGAGGACGACGACGCGGCGCTGGCGCGCCATCCCGAGCTTTCCCGCGGCGGCGCTGGCGTCCACCGTCATCGTGCGGATTTCCCCCCGCTCCCGCGCGCCAGCCAGCGGCGCGGGGGCGCGGGGATCCCACGCCTTGGGATCCGCGCCGGCCGGGAGCGGCAGGCTATGGCAGTCGGCGCCGCCCTCGTAGTATCCGGGGTCGATCAGGAAGGTCTCGCCGCGGGCGGCCAGGGTGACGCTGCCCTGGTCGGCGTTGGCGTGGTGGGTGTTGCGCTTCCCGTTGCCCTTCACGGCCACGAGGAGGCGGGGGATCTCGCCGCCGTCGCTGCGCAGGACCCCTTCGGAGATCGACTCCAGCGTCGCCAGCGTCGGCACGCCGGGGAAGGAGGCCGGCGCGGGGGCCTCGCCGCGCAACAGCAGGGCGGGCCCGGCGTTCCGCTGGTCGCCCACAAGGGGATGCGTCGCGCCGGCGGCCGACAGCGCGGCCATGCGGTCCACCAGCCAGAGGCAGAGCGGGTCGCCGTGGCGCCCGCCGCCGACCGACAGCGGCAGCAGGCCGCTGAGCCAGGGTTGCGTGTCGTTGAAGCAGGTCATCTCGCCGTCGCCGCCCAGGATGACGCGGGCGTAGGCGCCGGCGTTGCGGAAGCGCGGCAGGTCCAGGATCCCGCGGCCGTCGCCCGTGGAGCGTTCCAGCGCGAGGCCGAAGGCGATCGGGTACATGCCGCCGTACTGCCAGTAGAGCGTCCCCTCCAGGCACCCGCCGTCGTCCGCGATGCCGATGTAGCGCTCGCGGATCGCCTGGACCGCCCGCGCCAGCGCCTCCTCCGCGTCCCTCGGGCGCTGCGCGCGCAAGGCCAGCGCCCCGAGGCCGTGGCAGCCTGCCGCGACGCCGATCGTGTTGCTGGGGTTGTTGGCGTACCACCAGTCGTTGGCGCGCATTCGGTCGAGGTAGTAGTCGAGCGCGCGGTGCAGGACGCGCCGGGCCGCGCGCCGGCGCGCCTCGCCCAGCTCCGCGTGCAGCAGGTCGTAGGCCGTCGACAGCCCCTCGACGGCGTGACAGGCGAACTCGTCCAGCTCGAGCGTTTGGCGGCGCCGGCCGGGCCAGTCGTGGCGGACCGCGGGCAGGCCGTCGGCGGCGGTGGTGAGGCGGTCGACGAGTTCGAGGGCGCGGTCGCGGGCGACCGTCTCGCCCGTCAGCGTCCAGGCCCAGACGCACGAGGAGAGCTGCACGCCGATCCGGTTGGCGCCGTCCAGGTTCTCCTCCCGTCCGGCTTGGCGGAGCAGCATCCCGCGCCAGCCTTGCCAGCTCGGCTCTTTCAGGCGGGCGCGGATCTTTCCCAGCGTCTCCGCGTCGCCGAAGAGCGACGGATGCGTCTCGCCCGCCGCCGGCGCGAGGGACCACGCCGCGGGCAGGTCCGCCTCCTCGAAGACCGGCGGCTGCGGCGCCTGGCTCGCCCCGAGGGGGCGGACGCGCACCCAGCGGAGCGATCCGGCCGGCATGGAGGCGCCGGGCCCTTTGGCCGGGTCCTGCGGCCTTGTCCATTCGTCCGGCCCCCCGACCTCGCGGACCGTCCGAACGGCCAGCACGCGGAGGGGCTTGGCCGCCAAGTCCTTCGGCAGGGCGCAGTCGGCTTCCCACCACGTCGCGCCGGGGCCATAAACGTGGCTGGCGGCGAACCGGAGCTGGTTGTCGGCCGTTCGGGCCGCCCAGAGGCGCACGCGCTGGCCGGCCAGTCGCTTTTCCGGCCACGGCAGGCTGAAGTGGTGCCCGCCGGCGCCGCCTTGGCTCGCCTCGTAGCGCTTCGGGATCTCCTGCTCGTTGAACTCCCAGTGCCGGTCGCCCTTCTGCCTCGGTTGGAAGACGCCCCGGCGGACGGCGGTGATGCGGAGGCCCTGCTTGTGCAGCGAAAGGACGAGGGCCCAGTCGCCTTCCGTCATGGCGGGCGGCTCGGCGCTGCAGAGCGCCACGGCGAGGCCCGGCCAGCGCCAGGGCTCGGCGTGGCCCCGCGTCAGCTCGATCTCGCAGGAGATCTCGCACGCGCCGCCGCCCGCGTCGACCGTTCGCCAGACCGCCCCGAACCCGAGGGCGGGGTCGAAGGCGAGGCCGGGCGGCTCACCGGCCGCGGGGAAGGCCAGCGGCGCCGTGGTGCTGTCGGGCTCGCGCGTCCAGGCGGACTCGGCGCTCGGCGCGAAGCGCTCGTCGAGGCCGGTCTCGCCGGCTCGCGAGGTTCCGGCCGGCGCGACGCCGAGCACGGCGAGGGCCGCAACGCCCGCCCGGCCGATGCGCTTGCCGGGGAGGCCGATCCGCGCCGCGGTTCGCATGGGGTTCTCCGTGTTTCGGGACTAGCCGTTCGTTCTCCCGGGCCTTCTTTCCCCTGCCGCGGAGCGGCTCGCGCGCGGCCTGGGTGGCCGGCTGATGCGGTGTCGGGGGCCGCCTTCACGGGGCCAGCAACACGGGAACGAAGTCGCGCTGCGGGACGGCGATCGTGAACCCGTCCGTGCCGAGGGGCACGGCCTCGCCGGTCTCGGCGTTCGAGGCGCTTCCCGCCGGGTCCAGCCCCGCCGCCTTCCAGTCCACGGCGACCCGCACCGCCGCGTCCTTTCGCGAGGTGTTGACCACCCAGAGGAGGGCGCGGCGCTTCGTCGTATGCGCCGACACGATACACCCGTCCTGCGCGGTCGTAAAGGGGCCGGGTTTCCAGTAGGGCAGGAACCGCACGTCCTCCTCCCAGAGGTGGCCGGCTTCGCAGAGTTTCGGGTAGAGCGGCACCTGCTCGGGCAGGATGTCGTGGGCCATGACCCAGCCGACGAACTGGTGGGTGTGCTTGGCGTGCCACGCCGTGCGGTGTCGGTCGGACTGGCACATCATGGTCATAACGCCGCCGGCGCAAACGGCGCTGCCGATCGCGCGCATGCGGCCGGCCGGGAGGACCTCGATGTAGTCGTCCTGCAGGTCCGTGGGCTCGACGTTCTCGCCCTCGAAGAAGATGTCGCCGAGCCAGGCGTGGTAGGCGGCGCCGCCGGAGACGTGCTGCCAGAGGGTGGGGGACGCCGCGCCCTCCTGGTGGAACATGACCTTCAGGCGCTTGAAGTACTCCCGGAGCCCGAGGTGGTTATAGGCGCGCTGGAGGCGGCCGTCGGGGCGCCAGCTCGCGTTGCCGGTGAGGGTGTTCTCCTCGAGACCGAGGTAGTTCTCATCCACGTAGAGGCCGCAGAGGCCGGCCTCGCGCACCCACCGCCGGTAGTGCCAGACGCGGAAGTCGTTGGGGCCCTTCGAGGCGGTGACGTCGGAGTTGCCGATGAGGCCGGGGGTTGCGCCCCAGTCGACGGCGAGTCCGGGGAACTCGTTGCCATCGTAGTCCCGGTATCGGCCGATGGAGTGGGCGATGGATCCGACGCAGGGGCGGTGGAGGGGGCCGCGCTTCTTGGCGTTCTCCAGGTGCGCCCTGGACCTGTCCATGTTCCAGGGGAAGGGGCTGCAGTAGTAGGGCCAGAGGACCGCCCAGTCTGCGTCGATCCAGAAGTAGGAGTTGGTCGTGTGGGGGACGGGGCTTCCCTGGGCGCAGAAGGTGGCGCGCCAGCCCGCGGGCAGCGGGCGCGAGGGGAAGGTCTGCCAGCCCCAGGTGATCGTCCGGCGCTCCGTCACCTCCGTGGGGATCTCGAAGAAGTGGATGCGCAGGATGACCTTCCCGTTCTCCCGGAGCAGCTCCTGGGTGGGCAGCGCCTTGGCCGGCTCGTGGTTCCACCCCTTGTCGTGGTCCGCGAACCAGAGGAGGGCGCGATCGGAATTGGTGAGCCAGATGTAGGGGACGAAGTCGCCGATCAACGTGCCGGAGGCCGTGCTCTGGCTGGTCCAGCGGTCGGGGAGGGCGTCGTGGACCGCGGACCATCCGCCGGCGGTCGCGCAGAAATGGGTGGCCTCCGCCGCGGGGAGGGCGATCTCGAGGGTGAGCCGGTCGACCGTGACCGGGGCCGCGCCGGCCGGGGCGACATCCCAGTCGATCCGGACGAAGCCGTCGAACTCCACGCGCGTCCTCGCGGCGAATCGCATCCCGGCCGCCTCGGCTTCGCCCGCCAAGTCGGTCTCGGCCTCGACGGCGCGCGCGATCCGCGGCGCCGCGGCCTTCACCTCGATCTCCTTCCCGCCCCGCACCGCCACGAGGCGCATCGCGCCGGCCAGTTGCGCCGTGCCGCCGTTGCGCACCGATTGCGCCAGACCCAGGCCGTCCAGGGTCAGGGTGCGGTTCCAGACCTGGACCGTCCCGTCCCGGACCCGGAGGGGCGTCCAGGGGGGGATCACCCGGTCGCTGACGCCGACGTCGTTGTGCATCCACTCCGCGTCGTAGCGCAGGAGGTTCACGGACCGGCTCGCCTGCTTCAGCGTCCGGCCGTCGGCGTCCTTGACGGTGACCGTCACGTCGACCGTTCGGGGGGCGGGATGCGGCACCGGCGGCAGGGGGGCGGGCTTCTCGTTTCTGCGTTTCCGGTCCTCGTTGGCAGCCTGGATCCGGCGGATCTCGGCGCGCACGCCGGCGACTTGGCGGAAGTCGTCGATCGGCACGTCCACGCCGTTCAGCGGGACCTCGGCGCCGCCGTACCACTCCCGGAAGGGGCGCATCGGCGCGGCGGCGAGCGTCTGGCCCGTGGCGGCATCGACGACCTTCACCTCGGCCGACGCCGCCCGCTCGCGCCCCGGCAGGTCGATGAGATCCGCCTTGACCAGCAGCGTGTTCGTCTCGGGGCCGTACTGGGCGGAGACGACCAGCTCCTCGACGTTCGCGTCGGCGGGCCGGACCGGCTTCCGCGGCGTCCATCCGCTGACGGGGAAGGCGAAGGACTGGCGGAAGAGCACCGTGCCGTCGGCTTCGGTGCCGGTCACCGTGACGTGGCCCGAGGCCTGGCCCGATACGTCGCCGGAGAAGCGGGCGATCTCGCGCTCCCCGGCCTTCACGGTGACGCGCTTTTTTTCGACGCGGTCGCCGGCGCCCCCCGGCGTCTTCTTCGCATGGAACCGCACCTCGACGTCCACCTCGGCGCCGGCGGCGCGGGGGGCCGCGACGGCGATCGAGAGGGCGTACCGGCCCGTGAAGAGGGTGTGCGTGCCGGTCAGCTGGAGGGCCGGCGCGTTGTCCCGGAATCGGACCGGGAGGTGCCCCGGGATCTCGGCGAAGCCCTGGGTGACGGACCAGGAGGCTTGGGGGCGCGGCTTCGCGCCGTGGCAGGTGCGGCAGAGGAGGAACCGCCAGACGTCGCCGTCCCGGATCGTCGCGGGCCCGAAGTCCCGGATCGGCACGGAGACCTCGACCGTATAGTCCGCATCCGTCTCCTGGACCGCGACCTTCCAGTCCGCCTTCCATCCCATGCCCGTGTAGCCGCGGGTGGGGATCATCTTGATGTCCATCACGGCCGGGTAGGTGTTGATGATGTTCTGGTAGGTCTCGGGCACGAGGGCCGGCGGCGTCACCCAGATCTCCACGGAGGGCTCGCCGAAGCTGTAGTCGTCGTTCTCCCGCGCGTATTTGGGCAGCCGCCACTCCTGGTTGCCGCGCGTGCAGCGCATCAGGAAATAGAGCCGCTCGGCGTCGAACCCGAGGCTCATGACGGTGACGGACTCATGGAGCTCGTGCTCGAAGGGGGCCATCATCCCCTCGGTGGTGAGCGCGCGGTCCCACTCGCCCGGGCTGGCGACGCCGTCGATGACGGGCGCCTTCTCGAACCGGGTCGCCGTCAACTCGCCGACCGGGAGGCGCCCGCCCTCGGCGGCGAAGGCGGGGGCTGCGGCGAGGAGGACCAGGACTCCTGCGGTTTTCATACGCGGTCTCCCGTGATCGTGGACGTCCGGGCGGGGAACGCCTCGCCCCGCTTCGGGGCCTTCGCGCCCATCGCCTCCGCGCCCTCGATCGTCAGGGAGGCGGGGTGTCCCGACGGTGCGGCCGCAGGGGGGCCGATCGGCGCGTCCCAGCCGGCCCGGCGCGGACTGCGATCCCGGTCCAGGGGTTCGTTCTCCCACACCTTCCTTTCACCCGGACGGGCGGAATCGGGTAGCGAATTCTGAACGTTTGAAGAGGCGCCGTCATCGAGCCGGGGCTCCTCCCTTCACCGGTACTCGGCGCCGCCGGACCGGGAGTCCCCGATGGACGCGGATTGACGCCGATCCCCGGCTACTCGATCGGCGCGGATCGGCGGACACGAAGATGGGGGGGGGGGACGGGGGCGGACGGGCCCCGGACAAGCGGCCTGGTGCGGGATCAGGGTTGCGCGGCGCCGTCCGTCACGGCTTCCATCGATACAGGAGGTTCTTCGCCCGCCAGTCCTCTTCGACGAGGACGAGATACTCGCCGTTCGAGCGTTTGAACGCGCGGATGCCGTAGGGGATATCGACCCACCCGCTCGCGCCGCCCACCTCCGGACCGGGCCACATTGCGCCGACCCGAGAGCCGTCGGCCGCCTTGAAGACGTGCACCATCGCCGGCTTTCCGCCGGTCGGCTTCACCATCGCCGCGAAGAGGTACTGGCCGGCCGTGTCGAACGCCTTCGGATGGAGCTGCTCGTCGTCGCGTGGCAGGTCGATCGTCCACGTCGGGCTCCGCTTCCCCTTCGACCAGCCATCGAAGCGGGCCAGGACGCTGCCGATCAGCCCCCAGGCCTTCTCGGGCTTGCCGGGAACGTACCCGGAGACGAACATCACGTCCTGTTCCGCGAGGTAGCGGATGCGCTGCACGCGGTCGAAAGGCGGGGGCCAGGGGGTCTCCTCGAAGGCGGCGGTGTCGTACTGCGGAAGCCCGTTCGCGTCGAAGCCCTTGAGCGGGTAGCGGCGGATCTTGTTGCCGGGCGCCTCGCCTTGCCAGATGTGGCCGTTCGCATCGACGTCCCATGCCCAGCCGCCGTCCTTCATGGAGACCTCGCCGGCGAAGCGGGCGATCTGGCTGGGGGGATCCTCGAAGGCGAAGACGTCGAACCCGAGGCTGTGCATGCCGATGGTATAGAGGAGTCGCCGTCCCTGGACCTTCCGGATCATCGCCGTGGCGCAGCGCTCCCGCTTGTTGACGCGCGGGTCGTCGGGGTATCTTACCGCGTCGCGCGTGATCGCCTTGAGCCGCCACTCCTTCCCGAGGCTCTTCCCGTAGTCCATCTCGAAGATCTCGTCGGCGCCGTAGATCTCGAGGCCGTCCGAGAAGGCGGCGATGTCATAGCAGTCGGTGAAGGGGTGGGACTGGACCTCCCAGACCAGCGCGCCGGCGGGGGTGAATTTCCGGATCACGGATTCGCCCCGGCTCATGGCGACGTAGAGGTTCCCCTGGGCGTCGGTCCCCGCGCCGCGCAGCGCGAAGAGCTTGAGGGGCTTGATCTCCCCCGGCGTTCCCGCGCGGAGCCCGCCCTTTTCGCCGAAGGAGGAGACGCGCCGCGGCGCGCCGGAGATGTCGTAAACGTGGACCTGCTGCGCCGCGCCGTCGTCGCAGACCACGAGCCGCCCTTTCTGGGGATCGATCGCCACCGACACCGGCTTCTCGACGTCCGCGATCGACCCCGGCAGCGCCTCCCCCGCTGCGGCGTGATGCCGGATCTCCTTCCCGGCGAGGACCCAGAGGGTCCCCCCGCCGTCCACCGCGACGTCCTGCGCGCCGGGGACGGCGAACGACTTCTCGAGTTCGAGGCCGGCCGCCGCGCGGACCTGGACTTCGCCGGTGTCGCGCACGACGATCACCTTGCCGCCCCCCGCCGCGAGGCCGACCGCCTTGCCCGCGACGATCTGGTCGATGTAGCGCGCAGACTCGAGATCGCCGGGGGTCCACGCGAAGCGGAGCAGCTCGCCTTCGGTGTTGAGGATGTAGAGGCGGTCCCCGTCGGCGGCGACGGCGGCCCCGGCCGTCCCCCACCCCCACGCCGAGTGGCCGCCCTTGCCGTTGTACTGCTGGAGGAGCTTTCGGTTGACGCAGCCGTCCTTGTAGAGTCCCGTGCAGCGGCCGGCCTCGTCCCACGCGGAGGCGGTGACGACGGTGCCGTCGGGGGTGACCTCGATCTCGTCGATGAAGTTCTGAACCCAGCGTCCCTCGCCGTTGGGCCCGGCCCCCTCGAAGGTGTTGCCGACCCAGGTGAGGGCCAGCGTGCCGGGGACTTTCTGCGGCGCCTCGGCGGCGCGGACCGGGAGCGCGGCGACGAGGAACGCGGCCTGGATCCATCTGGGAGCGCGGGGAGCCATTGGGGGGCCTCCGGGAGGCAACACGTTACTATTGCATGCCCCCTCGGCGTTAGGCAGGAAAGCGAAAGGCCGGTTGCCGAGCCGCTTCCCGGATGCCGTGGGGGCCCGATCCCGCGTCTCTTTTCGTGGACTCCACGCGCGCGCGGCGGCATGATGTCCCCGCTGCCTTGGCGGCGCCCTTTGCCGGGCGCAGGACGGCGCTTCGCCGCCCGGGACCCGTTGCGGGCCTCGAGACCCAGTTGCCGACGTGGCACGTCGGGCAAGGCGGCGCGGGCGCGGGCCGAAAGGCCCGCGCCCGCCCACGCGCTCCCTTCACGGCTGCGGATCCCATGGGGCTCGCCGACCTGTTGCGCGGCCTGTTCGGGCGGTCCGGTCCAGAGCCCGACCGGGGGGCGGGGATCGACGAACTGGCCCGCAGGCTGGGGGTGTCCGTCGAGGCGCTCCAAGCGACGCCCGTGGCTTACCGCTCGTTCACCATCCCCAAACGGTCCGGCCGGGGGGAGCGGCGCATCGACGCCCCCGAGCCGGCGCTGAAAGCCTTGCAGAGGCGGATCCTCCGCCGGCTCCTCGGCCGCCTCAAGGCCCACCCGGCCGCCACCGGGTTCGAGCGCTGTCATTCCATCGCCACGAACGCCCTCTGTCACACCGGACAGGCGGTTGTTCTGCGCATGGACATTCGCGACTTCTTCCCGTCGACCCGCGAGGCGCGGGTCCACCGCTATTTCCAGAAGATCGGGTGGAACCGGGACGCGAGCGGGCTGTTGACCCGGCTGTGCACGTACCGGGGCGGTTTGCCGCAGGGGGCTCCGACCAGCCCCCGGCTCAGCAACCTGGTCAACGTCCTGCTCGACACCCGGCTCGAGGCCTTGGCGAAGTCGATCGGCGCCGCCTACACGCGCTACGCCGACGACCTGGTTTTCTCGTTTGCGAAGGACGAGCGGGTCTCGATCCACGCGGCGATCCAGACGACCAAGACGATTCTCGAGGACGAGGGGTACGCGCTTCACCAGGACCGGAAGCTGCAGATCATGCGCCGGCACGAGCGGCAGCGGGTGACGGGGCTGGTCGTGAACGACGGGGTGCGGCTGCCGCGGGAGACGCGCCGGCGGCTGCGGGCGGTGGAGCACCACCTCCGGACGGGCCGGCCCGCGACGCTCACCGCCGCCCAGCTCGCCGGGTGGGAGGCGCTCCGATCGATGATCGATCGACAGGTCGACGCGGCGCGGGGCGGCGGCGGAGCGGGCGAAGGACGTGGGGTGTAGCGCGTCGCGCGCGGGAAGCGTCACTCCCCGGCCTCGAACACCTGGAACTCCCAGATCGTCGGCGCGAAGGTCGCCTCGAGGATGTTCAGCCGCACGTAGCGCGCCGGGACGGCCGGGAAGCCGGCCTCGAACTGTTTCCCCGCGGTTCCGCCGCTGTAGGCGATCTTCCAGGGGGCGTCCTTCTTCAGTCTCACCTGCAGTTCGAACTTCGTGATGCGCGGCTCGAGCTCGTGGATGGCGAGCCGTCCGATCGTCTTCGCCTCTTGCAGGTCCACCTCCAGCCAGCACGCCCGCGTCTCGTCCGAGGTCGCCCAGCGCGTCTCGAAGTCCCCGTCCACCGCTTTGTCGCCGCCGTAGACGGTCCCCCCGCCGTGGACATTCGAGGCCTCGGCCGGCTTGTGGGCGGTCAGCGAGCGGGGCTCGGCCTTCACCGCGCGCGGCGACCGGTAGAGGCCGAATTCGGCGATCGCGGGGACGCCGCGGGCCTCCTCGATGACCAGCGCCGCCTTCCGCGCCGTCGTTCTCGGCACGCCCACCAGGTTCCGGTGCCCGATCGCCGTGCCGCGCGCGAGCACCGTCCAGGCGCCGCCGACCTCGGCCTCGATGCGGTATTTCCGCGACCGCTCGCCGAGCTCGATCGGCTCCTGGAGGTTGACGAGATTGAACTCGGCGGGGGTCCCGAGGTCGATCTCGATCCGCCCGGCGGACGCGCCGTCCTCCGCCGCCCAGTAGGTGTCGATCCGCCCGTCCACCGCCTTCGCCGCGGCGTAGGTCTCGGCCCCGCCGCGCACGGCGTCGGCCGTCGCCGCCTTGCCGGCCGCCAGGTTGGTCTTGAGCATGGCGTCGATCGCGGCGCGGAGCTCCTGGAGCCGCTTCACGTCAGGGGCGGCCAGGAGGCCGCGGCGGTCGGGCGGGACGTTGAGGAGGAGGACGCTGTTCCGGCCGACGGACTTGAGGTAGATGTCGAGGAGCTGGTCGAGCGGCTTGACCTTGCCGTCCTCCCCGGCGTGATAGAACCAGCCGGGGCGGATGGAGACGTCGCACTCGGCGGGGTGCCAGATGGACCCGTTGCCGCGCTTCTGGACGCTCGACTCGCCGGGGCGGGCGACGCCGGACTCGTTGCCGACCCAGCGGACGTCGGGACCGCAGATGGCGATGACCGCCTTCGGCTGGAGCCTCCGGATGACGCCGTAATAGCCGTCCCAGTCGTAGACCTGCTTCTTGCCGTTGGGGCCCTCGCCGCAGGCGCCGTCGAACCAGACCTCGTCGATCGTGCCGTAATCCGTGAGGAGCTCCGTGAGCTGATGCTTGAAGTGGGTGTTGTACGCGTCGGTGCCGTAGCATGGCTCGTGGCGGTCCCACGGCGAGAGGTAGATCCCGATCTTCAGCTTCGCCTCGCGGCAGGCGTCGGTGAACTCGCGGACGACATCGCCCGTTCCCCCCTTCCAGGGGCTGTTTTTCACGCTGTGGCCGGTGAACTTCGACGGCCAGAGGCAGAAGCCGTCGTGGTGCTTGGCGGTGAGGATGACGAGGCCGAAGCCGGCGTCCTTCGCGGTGCGGGCCCACTGCCGGGCGTCGAGGGCGGAGGGGTTGAAGATCGCGGGATCTTCCTTGCCGTCGCCCCACTCGCGGTCGGTGAAGGTGTTGACGCCGAAGTGGAGGAACATCGTCATCTCGAGGCGCTGCCAAGCGAGCTGGGAGGGCGAGGGGACGGGGGGGACGGGGGCGGGGGGCTCGACAGCCCCCAGGGTCGGAGGAAGCGCCCCCAGCGCGAAGGACAGGATGGCGCGGGCCGTTTTCACGGAAGCCTCCCGGCAATGCAGGATGGAGCAGGCGACGGGGAGGTCCCCGCGTGAAGCACGAAGGGGCGCCCCCGCGAAGGAATCAACGGGCGGCCCCGGTCACCGCCCCAGCGCCTCGATCGCCCCCGCGACGGCGTGGCGGCGCGTCTCGATCGGCGCGGGGTCTTTCGTGAACGTCGTCATGTCCTTCGTGATGCCGGCGGGGACCTCGAGAAGCGCCTCGAGCGCCGCGCGGCGGTCCGACGGGAGGGACGCGCCCTTCGCCGCCAGAAGCCGCTGGAGCATCGCCAGGTACTCATAGTCCTCGATCCCGTCGCGCAGCATCTCCCAGCGGATGCTGTCGACCGGCCCTTCGAGGACCGGCCCCGGCGGGCGGGCGTCGGCCGCGGCCTCCGGGGGATAGACGAACCGCCCGTCGCCGTTCCCCCACGGGCTTCGTGCGCCCTCCGGCGTGCTGTACCCGGAGACCCAGGCCATCGGGTCCTCGTAGGGGTTCTGCGGCCTCGCCGGGTCGGGGTAGGCGCACGAGGAGGTCCAGTAGGTCGTTTCCCAGACAAGGACGCCCCGGATCTTCCGTTGCCAGGTCTGCCAGAGCCAGACGCGCATCTCGGTGGCGGGGTGGTCGATGAAGAGCGTGCAGTACGGCGCCTTGGGGCCGGTGCAGACGTACCACCAGAACTGCTCGCCGGCCTTCCGGCGCTCCTCGGCCCGCTCGTGGTGGTAGGCCTCCGAGACGGGGCACCAGAGATTCGGCCCGCCCACGAGCTCCGGCTCGACCTGCTCGGTCAGCATCCGGCGGATTCCCGGCGCGGCCTCCTTGAGCTTCCGGAACCCGTTCATGACGAAGTCGTAATCCTTCGGGTCCGGCTCGTCGAACCAGTAGACGTAGGCCTTGTCGAGCCAGCCCTTCTCCGCCAGATGCGTCTGGAGGGCGCGGAGGTAATTCGTGAAAGCGGTCCGGTACTCGGGCGCGTTTTCCTTGTAGCCGAGGAGCTCCGGCTCCCAGCGCTGATGGAACGTTCCGCCGCCCATGCCGGGGACGTGGAGGCGGAACGTGTTGAAGCGGTGATGGTCGATGGCGCGGGTCATGGCGGCGTCCCACGCCGTCCAGTCGAAGGCGGGGACGAGCGCCGGCGCCTCGCGCGGCTCGAAGTCGCCGCCCTCGACCAGATCCGTTCCCGCCGTCGCGTCCTGGAGCGAGAGGTCGTCGTACCAGACGGTTCCCGTCTCCGCGCCGGTCTCCGACCATCGCGTGGCCCAGAGGGTCAGCCGGACCGTCCTCGCCCCCTCGGGGAACGACGTCACCGACCGCTCGAACAGCTGCCATCGGCCGTCCCCCGCGACGGCCATGTCGTTGTTCCGGCCGGACATCCACTCGCCGGCGGCGTCGTGGTGATTGAAGGTGACGATGAAGGCGTGGCCCGGCGCCGCCGTCTTGTGCCAGAAGCGGAGCTTCAGTCCGCCGGCGGGGATGGGAATGGGCCGTGCATAACGTGCGGAGACGGTCCCCTTCGGATTCGCGTCGGCCAGCTTGAGGGAGGATCGGCCGCCATGCCGCTCGGCCCGGTCGATCTCGCCGCCTTCCCATCCGCCGCCCGCCTTCGGCCACGTGACCTGGATCGGGTCGAGGGGGGCGGGATCGTCGGGGGCGATGTGGTGGGCGCTGAAGTTTTCCCAGTACTTCTCGAGCACGGTCCGGCGATCCTCGGGCTTCAGGAGCTTCTGGTAGCGCCAGACGTTCCCCGGCGAGAAACCGAAGGCCGTCTCGCAGGTCATCCGGTCGGGCAGGGTGAAGTCGTAGACCTGGACGCGGAGGGGCGCCTCGGCGGCCCAGCCGTCGGCGCGAAGCGCGATCGTCCCGGCGTACGTCCCGGCCTTCGCATCGCGCGGGACCTTGACGCGGACCCAGAACGGCTGGTTCCGGCCGGCCTCGCAGTCGATGGGGCCTTGGAGCGGCGGGAGGGGATCGGGCCACGGCGCGGCGCAGCCGGTCGCGTCGGTCGGTCTCTCGACGTTCACGTACCGGACCTTCAGGATCTCGATGGCGGCGGCGGGGATCGTCGCGCCGTCGTCGCCGGCGAGCGGCCGGGCGGCAAGCGTCAACCCCTTCAGGGCCTGCGCGGGTCGCACCACCAGCTGGGCCGCCTCGGCCTCGTTCCGCGCCGCGCGGACGAGAATCGCCGCGCCCCTCGCCTCCGGCGCGGGCCGCGCCCGGCTGATCTTCCAGCCCGAGGAGGCCCACCAGAGGCCGACGGCATCGGACGAGGCCGGAAGGCGCTCGCCGTACGAGCTGTCATGAAGTTCCGCCACCGCGACGGAGGTCCTGGCCTCGAATCGCAGGTCGCCTCCCAGGGAGAAGCGGATCGTGTGAAGCCCCGTGCCGGCGAGGGCGTACGGCACGCGGATCGTCTGTTCCCCCGGCGCGAGGGTCGCCTCGATCTTCGAGACCCGCGGGGGGCCGGCGACCGGTTCGGCGCGCACGCACGGTTGCGCAGCGATCGGCCGGTCCGTCGCGTTGGCGACGCGCGCCACGAGGACGTTCGCCCCGCCGGGCACCCCTTCGCCGAGGTCTTCGACCGCCGCCGCGACGCGCGGGTCCTCCGACACGGCGGCGACGTACCGCGTCGAGCCGGAAAGCGCCGCCGTGTCCGCTCCCGCGAGCGTGGCGCGGTAGGCGTAGCCGCCGACCTGCAGGCTTGCTTGCGCCGAGGCGCGCATGCGAATCCAGACCGCGTCGGCGGGGAGGCGCGCGGGCGGGACCGCGAAGGTCTGCGTCGCCGGCTTCGGGATCGTCCCGAGCGCCTGCCAGGATCGGCCGTCGGTCGAAACCTCGACGGCCAGCTCGCCGCCGGCGTGGTAGGTGACGGAGACGGTCGCCTCGGCGGCGGTTTGCCTCCGATCGCCGACGGCGTGGCGGTAGACGACCTCCTGGCCGCCGCCGAGCGTCCAGCGGTTCGTGTTGAACCCGGCCGAGAAATCGGCGAGCGGCCGGCTGTGGTTGGTCATCGCGTGGAAGGGGGCCGTGAAGTCGTAAACGGATTCCCGGACGCGCTCGCCCTCGCCGAGGACGAGGGGCCCGGCGCGAGCGTAGACGGGTTGGGCCTGCAGGAGCTCGACGGCATCGAAGGCGACGGTTCCCTTGAGGTGCCACTGCCCGAAGCGGATCCAGGCGTCGGCGGGCTTGAGGCCGCCGGGCGCGGCGAAGACGGACTCGAACGGCGTCCACGCGGCGGGGATCTCGCCGAGGTCGCGGTTGCAGAACCACGGGCCGGTGACGGGTGTCCCGCCGCCGCCGTCGACTTTCCTTGCGCGGAAGGCGAGGCGGTAGATGCCGCCGGGCCGGATCGGGAGGGGGCCGGAGCGCCAGGCGGAGGCGTCTCCGCCCGTCCCGGTGGCGGCGACGGCGCGCGAGCCGTCGGCGGCCCCGGCGTCGAGCCATTGTCCCCGGCCTTCGCAGGTCCATCCCTCGGGCGCCACGCCCGCGCCCGCCTCGAAGGAAGGGTTGGGGACGCGGGGCGGATCGGCCCCGGCGACGGGGAGGGCGGCGGCGAGGACGAGGGGGCCGGCGGCGGCGGCGAGACGCATGGGATTCCCCCGGATGGCGGACGCGCGGGGCGTCGGCTTTCAGCCTCTTGTAACGTATATGTTATAATACTCTTGTTGTCCGGGGAACAAAAAAGCGCGGCGGGCGTTTTCGCCCGCCGCGCTGTCGGACCCGCGCGGAACGGCCCGCCGGCTAGATCGAGACCCAGCCCTTGCGGTACTCGCGCTTGATCAGCGGATCGGCCTCGGGGCACCCCGTGCACTTCAGCGCCGCGGCGTCCCAGGTGATCCGTTTCTCGAGCCACATCGCCACGTTGGCGAGGTTCATGGCCTCGACCATGGGACCGCCGTAGGTGAAGTTGCTCTTGGGGAAGTCCCAGGGCTTCTCGCCGCGGCAGGCCATGAGGAACTCCTTGTGGTGGCCGGGGGATCGCTCAAGGGTCTTGGGGACCTCGTTGCCCTTTTCGGCGACCTCCTGCGGGAGGAGGCGCGGGTTGTCGCCGTAGTCCCCCTCGATGAAGATCACGCCCTTCGTGCCGATGAAAAGGCAGCCGCTGTTGTTGATCTTCTTGTCCTTCTTGAACGCCAGGACGGGTTCGGGCATCTCGGGCTTGAGGCCGCCCTCGTACCAGAAGGCGACGAAGCCGGGCCGCTTCTCGGTCTTGTCAAACTCCCACTTCACGATCATCTGCCTGGGGAAGGCGTCGTTCTTTTTGTCGACGACCTTGACGAGCTCGGCCGCGGCGGGCGCCTTGGCCTCCATGGCCCACCAGACGCAGTCCCAGGTGTGGCAGCCCATGTCGCCGACGGCGCCGCAGCCGAAGTCTTTCCAGCCGCGCCACTTGAACGGGTGGTAGGCGGGGTGGTAGGGGCGTTCGGGGGCGACGTTGAGCCAGGCGTCCCAGTTGAGCGTTTTCGGGCACTCGGGCCGGTCCTGGGGCGTGTCGATCCCCTGGGGCCAGACGGGACGGTTGGTCCAGGTGTGGACCTCCTTGATCTCGCCGATGACGCCGGCCTGGACCCACTCGACGGTCCGGCGGTTGCCCTCGTTGGCATGGCCCTGGTTGCCCATCTGGGTGGCGACCTTCTTTTCCTTCGTGAGCGTGGCCAGCTGGCGGGCCTCCCAGATGCCGTGGGTCAGCGGCTTCTCGCAGTAGCAGTGCTTGCCGTTCTTGATGGCGGTGTAGGCGATGGGGAAGTGGGTGTGGTCGGGGGTGGCGATGAAGCAACCGTCGAAGTCTTTCATCGCCTCGTCGAAGACCTTGCGGAAGTCGGTGAACTTCTTCGCGTTCGGGTGCTTCTGGGCGGCGCCGTTGAGATGGTTCTCGTCGGCGTCGCAGAGGATGACGAGCTCCTCGCTGGCGGCGGGCCCGGTGTGAGCGCCACCCCGTCCGCCGACGCCGAAGTTGGCGAAGCGGACCTTCGAATTCTGGGCGTAGGTCCGGGACGAGAAGGGGTTGGCCAGGACGGTCACCCCCGTGGCGACCGCCGTGCCGTGCAGGAAACCGCGACGGCTCAGAGCACGTGACATACCCGAACTCCTTAAAAAGGCCGGCGACCCCGATCACGTTACCGCCGCGATCGGGGTCGTGCAACAGAAAAGGCTCACGCGGCTTCGCCCGCGAGCCTTTCCGCTTGCAAACGGCCGCCGGCGCACGCCGGCGGCGACTATAGTGTATCGGCCGGGCGGGGGGGGCGGCGGGAGTGAAACCCGCGACGGGGCGTCGGGCGCGCCCAAAAAAAAGCGGCGGGCCTTTCGGCCCGCCGCCCTGCGGATCCGGTCGCGACGCCGCCTAGAGCGTGACCCATCCCTTGCGATAGGGCCGGTGAATGAGCGCGGTCGCCTCGGGGGCGTTCGGGCAGACCATCTTCTTGGGGTCCCACGTGACCTTTTTCTTGAGCCACATCGCGACGTTGACCAGGTTCATCGCCTCGACGAGCGGGCCGCCATACATGAAGTTGCTCTTGGGGAAGTCCCAAGGCTTCTCGCCGCGGCAGGCCATGAGGAACTCCTCGTGGTGGCCGGGGGAAGCGGGGATCTCGACCTTCATGTCCTTATGCTGCTCGGAGAGCTCCTTGGGCCAGATCTGGGGGTTTTCACTGTAGTCGCCTTCGGTGATGATCCAGCCCTTGGACCCGATGAAGATGCTGCCGCTGCCTCCGAGGTTGGTCTTGCCGGCCGCCTTGAGGCCCTCGGGGATCTCGGGCTTGAGCCCCCCCTCGTACCACGTGGCGGTGAAGGCGGGGCGCTTGGCGGTCTTGGGGAACTCCAGGCGGCCAATCATCTGTCTCGGGAAGCAATCCGGCTTCCAGTCCGTGACCTTGAGCACTTCGGCCGCGGTCGGGTACTCGGCCTCCATCGACCACCAGACGCAATCCCAGGTGTGGCAGCCCATATCGCCGACGGCGCCGCAGCCGAAGTCCTTCCAGCCGCGCCACTTGAAGGGCTCGTAGCAGTCGTGGTAGGGGCGGTCGGGGGCGACGTTGAGCCAAGCGTCCCAGTTCAGATGGGCGGGGACGGGCTTGCCCTCTTTCGGCGTGTCGAGGCCCTGGGGCCAGACGGGGCGATTGGTCCAGGTATGGACCTCCTTGATCTCGCCGATGACCCCGGCCTGGACCCAGGTGACGATCCGGCGGATCTCGTTGTTGGCATGGCCCTGGTTGCCCATCTGGGTGGCGACCTTCTTTTCCTTCGTGAGCGTGGCCAGCTGGCGGGCCTCCCAGATGCCGTGGGTCAGCGGCTTCTCGCAGTAGCAGTGCTTGCCGTTCTTGATGGCGGTGTAGGCGATGGGGAAGTGGGTGTGGTCGGGGGTGGCGATGAAGACGCCGTCGATGTCCTTCATCAGCTCATCGAAGACCTTCCGGTAGTCGTCGTAGGCCTTGGCGTTGTGCTTCTTGGCGACGTCGGCGGCGGTGTTCTTGTTGGCGTCGCAGGCGGCGATGAGGTTGCCGCTGGCGGCGGGGCCGACGTGGGCGCCGCCGCGGCCGCCGACGCCGAAGTTGGCGAAATTGGGCTTCGCGTTGGCGGCGTAACAGCGGGCGGAGAAGGGGTCGGCCAGGACGGTCACCCCCGTGGCGACCGCCGTGCCGTGCAGGAAGGCCCGGCGGGAAACTCGGTTCGACATGGTTCAGTCCTCCCGATAAAGGTGACGAATGTCACGGGACGTCCGGGGCGCCACGTTACCGTGCGGAAGGGCGGTCGTGCAACGAAAAAGCCGCCCGAGGTTGACACGCCGCGCCGGCGGCCGGGTTCCGCGGGGCGCCGAGCGACAAAGAAAGATTCCGGCGGGGCGCGGTTTGCGTCAGGAAATCGGCGGAAAATCCGGAGTTTATATAAAAGGAACGGCGAGGCGCGGCGTCTCAGGGGGCGTCTGCCAGCAGCTCCGACACCACGCGGCCCTCCGCGCCCTCCAGGCGCAGCCCCAAGAGGGCCGCCAGGGTCGGGGCCACGTCGATCAGACGGATCCGGTCGACCGCGGCGCCGGGGCGGATGCCCTGGCCCCAGGCCACGAGGAAGGCGTCCATCGCCGGGTCTTCCGGGGGGAATCCGTGGTGGCCCACCGGCGTGACCCCCTCCCGCGCCTCGCTCTCCGGCTCCCCCCCCACGTCCGGCCAGAATCCGTAGTCCTCCTTCGCCGCCAGCACGAGGTCCCCCATCTGGGCCTGCGTGCCGGCCTCCGGGTATCCCGCCGCGGCGAACCCCTCCGGCCCGATCACCCGGGCCACGCCTTCGACGGCCCCGAAGATCGCGCGCAGCCGTGCGATCGTCGCCTCCCGCCCCTCCGGCGCGGTCGCGTACAGGATCGCGGACCCCCCTTCCGTGATCGCGTACGCCGCGCAGGCCGTCGCCGACCGCCGTTCCGCGTCCGCCGTCAGCAGGCCCTCCTTCAGGAGAATCGCATTGGGGCGGACGATCCGCTTCAGCGGGCGGAACCCGTGATCGGACAGCACGATCACCGTCGCGCGGCCGGCGATCCCGGCGTCGTGGAGGGCTTCGAGGACGTCCCGGACGCGGGTGTCCGCCAGCGCGGCGGCCGCCGGGGCGGCGACGATCGACGACGGGCCGTGCCGGTGCCCCGATGCGTCCGTGGCGAGGAGGTGGAGCAGCAGCAGGTTGGGCTTGTGCCTGCGGAGGATGTGGGCGGCCGCGCGGGTCCACGCCTCGTCGCGCCAGACGATCGTGCTCCGGAAGAAGTCCGTCATGTCCTCCGGCGAAAAGACCCCGTCGGCCACCAGGGCGCGCTCGGTGGCCCCCGCCGGGTCGGGCCGCTCGGGAAAGGACCAGGCGACAGGGCCGCCGTCCTGGTTCGGGACCCAGTTGACCAGCGCGGTGGTCAGGCCGGCCGCATGGGCGAGGTCATAAACGGTGGGGGCGCCGATGAGCGCCTCGCGGGGGCGCTGCCGGATCCGCAGCGGCCTGCCCGGCCCCTCGCGCTCCAACTGGCCGTTGACCAGCAGGCCGTGCCGGGCGGGCGGCAGGCCGGTGACGATCGTCGCGTGGCTGGGCCAGGTGATGGCGGGGACGACGGCCGTCACGCGTCGGGCGCGGGCGCCTTCGCGGGCGAGACGGAGGAGGGTCGGCATCGGGGGTCTCGGCTCGTCGAAGGCGGCGGCGGGAAGGCCGTCGATCGTGATCACGACGACGTGTCGGTCGCGCGCGGCGGGGGGCGGCGCGGCGCGGGCGGGCGCGGGGAGTGCGGTCGGGAAGAGGAGGGCGGCGGCGAGGGCCGCCGGGACGAGCCGGCGCCGCGGCGGGCGGGTGCGCATCGGGGCTCCTTTCGGCGGCGGTACGGGCGCGCTGCTGCCGTAGAGGTATCAGGTTTCCCGGTCGGGGTCTACGAAGAGCCGCACGGACGGATTTTGCCGTTGCCGGGCCCGGCGCGGCGCCTTATAGTCAGCGTTCCCGGCGCGGATCCCTTCGACCAGGAGCTGCTTCCGATGCCGCTTCCCGACGATCTCCAGCGAGAAATCGACTCCCTCCGGGGCCCGGGCGTCCCGACGCGGCGCGCCACGGTTCCCGCCCTCGAGGAGGTGCTCTACGCGCCGGTTCCCGTTCTCGACCACGGGTTCGTCCGTCCCATCGACTACATGGGCGACGACGCCGCGATCGTCCAGGCGGCGCGCGTCTCCTACGGGAAAGGCACGAAGAAGGTGCGCGAGGACCGCGGGCTGATCCGGTACCTCATGCGCCACCGGCACACGACGCCGTTCGAGATGTGCGAGTTGAAGCTCCATTGCAAGCTGCCCCTCTTCGTCGCTCGGCAGTGGATCCGGCACCGCACGGCGAGCGTGAACGAGTACAGCGGGCGGTACAGCGTGCTGGACAAGGAATTCTATATCCCGGCCGCGGAGGATCTCGGGCTCCAGTCCGCCTCGAACCGCCAGGGGCGCGGTGCGGCGGTCTCCGCGAAGCGGGCGGCGGAGGTGCTCCGGCTCCTTCGGGAGGACGCCGAGCGCAGCTACGCCCACTACCTGAGCCTGCTCGGCGCGCCCGAGGACGCCGGGCCGAAGCCGCTGAAGGACGGCGTGCCGCCGGTCGAGGGCATCGCGCGGGAGCTGGCCCGCATGAACCTCAACCTCAGCTACTACACGCAGTGGTATTGGAAGATCGACCTGCACAACCTGCTGCACTTCCTGTCGCTGCGGTTGGACGCCCACGCGCAGAAGGAGATCCGCCTTTACGCGGAGGCGATTGCGGGGCTCGTGAAGCGCTGGGTGCCGCTGACGTGGGAGGCCTTCGAGGACTACCGGCTGGGGGCCGTGACGCTCTCGCGGCAGGAACTGGCGGCGGTACGGGAGATGCTGGCGGGGGGCACGCCGGACCTCGATGCGCTCGGTCTCGGCAAACGGGAACAGGAAGAGTTTCGGGCCCGGTTCGAGCGGAAGCGGGAAGGGGCGTCCTAGCCGCGAGGCGCGCGCCGCCCGCCTTTGCGGAAACGGCGTCGGGCTCGCGGGATCCCCGGCTCGATGCATTCCGTCCCGGGAACGCGCAAGCCCCGCCCCCGGCCGAGGCGGCTTACGTTTCGCGCGCGGCCTCGTTCTCCTGGAGCTGCGCGAGGCGACGCTGGAGGAAGCCCTCGATCACCTGGATGGCCTCCTCGGTGATCTCGACGAACTTCACGGCGATCTCGACGAACCGGACCATGCGAAGTCGGACGATGTCGCCGCGGAGGCTGAGCTTGTGGGCGCCTCCCTTGCGGCGGCCTCCCGGATCCGGCTCGTCCAGGGAGAAATCAAGCGTCACATAACAGGGTTTCAGGGGGATGGTGGCGGGCTTGATCTGAAGATCGGCCAGCATCGCCCCGTCCGCGCTGAGATTGACGAGTACCGCCTCGCCGCTGGCATGGACGCTGCCGTCCCAGAGGACGATACGGACCTCGACGGGGATCTGGACGATGCGTCGGTCGGCGTTGCGGCGGTGGGTGTGGCGGAGCCGGGAAAAGTTGTAGCCCATTTTCCTTGCGATGTCGAAGATCCGCACGCGCGTCCGCTCCCCGACGTAGGTGCCCGGCGCGTTGTTGAGAACCTTGCTGACGGTGGTCCTGTCGATGCCGATTTTTCGGGCGATGTCCTCCTGGGTCGTCTTGGTCATGATCCGCCCTCCTCAACGCCCCCCACGCTTACGAGAACCGATCATCGATCGGGTGAGCCGCACGTGACGTCATGAGTGGCTTGCAAGTGAACTATACCCCTCCCAGGGAGACAAGTCAAAGACATTTTGTATAATATATGGGTTTTGTGGCGGCGTAAGCCCTTTCCGATTAAGGGGTAGCGGCGTCTTTGGTTTGGTTTTGATCGAGGCGCGGATGTCTGACTTGATGGAACTTCCAAGGAGTGTGGGGGACGCATCCGGATAATGTGAAAACGTGACATACGGCACGACGGGGGTTGATGACAAGGCTCTCGTCGGCATCTCCGGCGCGGGAAGGCGCCGGCGTTTCCTAGAGATCCTCGATTTCGGTCCGGTAGTTGGGGGCCTCGCGGGTGATCGTGATGTCATGGGGGTGGCTTTCCCGGACGCTGGCGGCGGAAACGCGCAGGAATCGGGTCTTCGTGCGGAGCTCATCGATCGTGCGGGACCCGGTATAGCCCATGCCGGCGCGGAGGCCGCCGACGAGCTGGTAGATGTAGTCGGAGAGGGGGCCCTTGAAGGGGACTCGGCCCTCGACGCCCTCGGGGACGAGCTTCTCGTTCGCGACGTGCTTCTGCCCGTAGCGCTCCTTGCCGCCGCGGACCATGGCTCCGAGAGATCCCATCCCCCGGTAGCTCTTGTAGCTGCGGCCCTTGTAGAGGATCACTTCGCCGGGGCTTTCGGTGACGCCGGCGAAGAGTCCTCCGATCATCACGCAGTGGGCGCCGGCGGCGAGCGCCTTGACGACGTCGCCCGAGTGGCGGATCCCGCCGTCGGCAATGACGGGGATGCCGGCGGGGCTGGCGGCTCGGACGACCTCGTGGATGGCGGTGATCTGCGGCACGCCGACCCCGGCGATGACTCGAGTCGTGCAGATCGAGCCCGGTCCGATGCCGACCTTCAGCGCGTCCACCCCCGCCTCGATCAGGTCCCGGGCCGCCTCGGCGGTCGCGATGTTGCCGGCGACGACGTCGATGGCGTGGGCCTTCTTGAGCCGGCGGACGGCCTCGAGCACGTTCTTCGAGTGGCCGTGGGCGGTGTCGACCACGAGCACGTCGACGCCCGCCTTGACCAGCAGCGCGGCTCGCTCGTCGTCGCTGACGCCGACGGCCGCGCCGACGCGGAGCCGGCCCATGTCATCCTTGACGGCCATCGGGTAGCGCAGGGTCTTGTTGATGTCCTTGATGGTGATGAGGCCCTTCAGGTTCCCGGCCGCGTCGACGAGCAGGAGCTTCTCGACCTTCTCCTTGTGGAGGATCGCCTTGGCCTGCTCGAGGGTGGTTCCGACGGGGGCGGTGACCAGGCGGCGGGTCATGATCTCGGAGACGCGGCGGTCGTCGTCGGCCTGGAACCGGAGGTCGCGCTGGGTGAGGATGCCGACAACGCGGGACCCCTCCGTAATGGGAATCCCCGAGATGTTGTATTCGGACATCATTCGGCGCGCCGCGCCGATGGTCTCGTCGGGCGGGAGGCATTTAGGGTCGAGGATGACGCCGCTGGCGGAGCGCTTGACCTTCTCGACCTCGAGCGCCTGGGCGTCGGGCGGCAGGTTGCGATGGATGATCCCGATCCCGCCTTCCTGGGCCAGGGCGATGGCGAGCTGAGCCTCGGTGACGGTGTCCATCGCCGCCGAGCAGAAGGGGATGTTCAGCGGGAGCCGGCGCGTCAGGCGGGAGCGCGTGTCGACCTCCCCGGGCAGGATATCCGAGCGCAGGGGGAGGACGAGGACGTCGTCGAACGTGATGCCTTCGCCGACGATGCGATCGATGTGTTCCATGGATAATACATAAGCGGGGCTTCCGGCAGCGTCAAGGAAAAATTGTGGGGGGCGGGACCGTGGCGATCAACCTTTGGGCGTCTCGGGCGTTGAAAGAGGGCAAGCGGCGCCCGCCGCCGGTTATCGTGGCGGATCGCGCCCGCGGCCGCTATAATGCGCGCCCGTTTCCCGGAGGAAGCTCCGAATGACCCGATCGTCCCGTCCCCGTCGTCGCCCGTGCCGGCTCCCCTGGCCGGCGCTGCTGTTGGCCGCCTCCGCCTGTGTGTCGACCGGCGGCCGCAACCGCGATGAGATGGAGAAGGATGCCCTGCTCATCAACACGTGGCAGGAGGTGCACGCCTACTACGATGCCGCCAACCGGAATGACACGGAGCGCGTTCGCCGGATCAAGGAGCAGGTGCAGCCGAAGATCGATGCCAAGCTTCCCGTGTTCATCGAGATCCTGCAGGGCGGGGCGAACGACGACGAGCGGATGATGGCGGCCTGCATCCTCGGTCTCTCCTCGTCGCGCAAGGTGCTCCCTCCCCTGATTCAGGCCTTGGATTCGCCCCGGGACGGGATTCGGCACCACGCGTGCCTGAGCCTGGGAACGTTCGGCTACCCCGGGACGCCGGCGGAGCCGATCGTGGTCTTGCTGGACGATCCCTCGGCGGTCGTGCGCCGGGACGCGGCGTGGGTGCTGTCCCGCATCCTGCGCCGCGGCCAGGGGTCCCTCTTCCTGTCGGAGGGGGACATCCAGGACTGGCCGGGCCTTTGCACCAGGCTGGCGTTGGAGGGGGAAGGGGCGGGGCCGTCGCCGGGCCGGCGTCTCCGGGAGCTGTTCCCCCCCGACGTCTGGGAGCTTGTCCGGGAATCATCGGCTCGGGGAACTTTCGAGGAGTCGAGGCAACTGGAGCTGTTGCGGGCGTTCAACGTCGCGATCCGGACGCGGGACCTGTACCGGGAGGCGGACTTCGCCCGCGCGGAGCTCTCCGACGCGGCGAAGGCGCTCCGGGACCGGCCGCGGTCCAGCCTATCCGACCGCGAGGTGGAGCAGCTCAACCGGGCGCTGCTCGAGGCGGCCTATCCCGCCCACATCGCATCGGGGGAGGGGCAGGCCAGGGGCTGGGCGCTGGCGGCGCTTCACCGGGCGCTGGAAGACGAGGATGTGCTGGTCCGGTGCGAGGCCGCCATAGCGCTCGGGCGGATCGGAAGCACGGAGTCGGTGGACCGGTTGATCCAGAAGGGCCTCGCGGATACGGATTGGCGGGTGCGGATGAACGCGGCCAGCGCGCTGGGGCTGACGCGCGACCGGCGCGCGCTGGATGCGCTGATCCACATGCTGCCCGAGTCGTCCCAGGACCCGCCGCTGCACGCCGCCGTGAAGTTCGCCCTCCGGGAGATCTCCGGGAAGGATTTCGGCGGCTCGCACATCAACTGGAAGACGTGGTGGAACGAGCAGCGGGAACCGCCGCCCAAGAATCCGGAGCGGCCCGGGGCCGAGCCGGGGACGCCCGCGCCGGCCCCTGCAAGTCCGGCCGAGCCGTCCCCGCCCCTGCAGGCGCCCTCGCCACGATGACCCGTCCGCGGTGTCCGAGGGGCGGGACGTGGATCCCGGGCCGGACCGATTATGTGTTGACTTGGTCCCGCCTCCCACCTATACTCCCCCCTCTCTTGGGGGCCGTTTTCAGGTGGGTTCCATGTCCACGACTTTTGTCAAACCGGCGGACGCGAAACGCGAGTGGCTGCTCATCGACGCCGAGGCGCAGGCGCTGGGGCGCCTCGCCAGCCGTGTCGCGCGCCTCCTGCTCGGCAAGCACAAGCCGACCTTCGTCCGGCACCAGGCCTGCGGCGACTATGTGGTCATTGTCAACGCCGCGAAGGTGAACATCACGGGCAAGAAGCGCGAGCAGAAGGTCTACCAGCGCTACTCGGGGTACGCGGGGGGGCGGCGCGTGATCCCGATGGAGAAGCTGATGAGCTCGCGGCCGGAAGAGGTGCTGCGCTTGGCGATCCGGCGCATGCTGCCGGACAACCGTCTGCGCCGCACGCTCATCCAGAACGTGAAGATCTACGCCGGGAAGGACCATCCGCACGCGGCCCAACAGCCGCGCCCGATCCCGTCGCCGGTGCGCGGCGCGAAGGCCCCGGCGGGGCAAGCGGCAACCGCTTGATCGGCGATCCCCGAAGGGATCGCCCGCCCCGCGGCCGTTGCGTTTCCCCGGACGCTGGACGATGCGCAAAACTTTCTGAACCCGGAACCACGAAGGGGACCCGGCATGACCGCCGATCTGTTCGCTTGGGGCACCGGCCGCCGCAAGACCTCCATCGCCCGCGTCCGCATCCGGAAGGGGACGGGCGTGATCGTCGTCAATGAGCGGCCGATCGACCGCTACTTCCTCTCGGAGCAGGACCGGAACACGGTCCTGGCGCCGCTGCAGGTGACGAAAGTGATGGGGAAGTACGACGTTTTCGCGACGGTGCGGGGCGGCGGGGTGGCGGGACAGGCCGGCGCGGTGCGGCTCGGGCTGACGCGCGCCCTCGGGGCGGTCGAGCCGCCGTTGCTGCCGAAGATGAAGGACGAGGGGTTCACCACACGCGACCCGCGGATGAAAGAGCGGAAGAAGTACGGTCGTCGCGGCGCGCGGCGCGGCGTCCAGTGGACCAAGCGGTAGGCGCATGGCCGACCGGATGACCCGCGGAGGCGCAGTCGTCGCATGATCGCCGCTTCGCGCAAGCTCGGGCTCCTGCCTCCCTATCCGTTCGCGGAGCTGGAGCGCAAGCAGGCCGCGCTCAAGGCGGCCGGCAAGGACGTCATCAGCCTCGGGATCGGCGACCCCGAGACGCTTCCCCCGGACTTCATCCTCGAAGCCGCCGCCGAGTCCCTCCGCCGCCCCGGCATCCACATGTACTCGCCCACCCACGGCTCGGCCGAGTTCCTGGACGCGGTGTCGGCGTGGGTCGACGCCCGGTTCGGCGTGTCGGTCAAGCCCATCGAGGAGATCTGCCTCTGCGTGGGGACCAAGGAGGCGATCGCCCACGCCCCGCTTGCGCTGGCCGACCCGGGCGACACCGTGATCTTCCCGGACCCGGGGTATCCGCCGTACCGGTCGGGGACCATCTTCGCGGGGGCGGAGCCGTATGTCCTGCCGCTGACGGCCGAGCGCGGCTTTTTGCCCGATCTGGGCGCGATTCCCGATGCGGTGCTTCGCCGCACCCGCCTCCTGTTCCTCAATTACCCGAACAACCCGACGGGCGCGACGGCGCCGGAGGGCTTCTTCCGCGACGCGGTCGCCCTGGCCCGGAAGCACGGGTTCCTCCTCTGCCACGACGCGGCCTACATCGAGATCTACTACGAGCGGAAACCGCCGTCGATCTTGTCGATCCCGGGGGCCAAGGAGGTCGCCATCGAGTTTCACTCGCTCTCGAAGACGATGAGCATGCCCGGGTGGCGCATCGGTTGGGTGATGGGGAATGCGACGGCGGTCGCGGCGCTGCGCTCGCTGAAGGCGAACTTCGACTCCGGCGTCTCCATGGCCCTGCAGGCCGCGGTCGCGGCGGGTTTTCGGCGCGGGGACGACGTCCTGGCTCCCGTCCGCGCGATGTACCGGTCGAGGCGCGACCGGGTCGTCGACGCCCTTCGGGCGCTCGGTTGGGACGTGCCGAAGCCGGAGGCGTCCTTCTACCTCTGGTTCCGGCCTCCGGGGGGACTCCCGGCGGAGCGCTTCGTGGAGCGCGCCCTCGAGGAGGCGCACGTCGTGATGACGCCCGGCCGCGCCTTCGGCGAGGCCGGCGCGCCCTTCGTCCGGATCTCCCTGACCGTTCCCGAAGACCGGCTGCAGGAGGCGATGCGCCGGCTCGCCCGCATCCGCTGACTCCGCGCCGCGCTCCGGCCTCCCGATCCCAGGCCTGCGGACCGCCATGGATCTCGTCCTTGCCACGGGCAACGCCCATAAAGTCCGCGAGATCCGCGCCCTCTGCGAGGGCCTCCCGGTGCGTCTCCGCACCCTGGACGAGTTCCCCGGCCTGCCGGCGATTGTCGAGGACGGCGCGACGTTCGAGGCCAACGCCCGCAAGAAGGCGCAGGCCGTCGCGCGGGCGACGGGCCGGATCGCGCTGGCCGACGACTCCGGGGTGGAGGTGGACGCGCTGGGCGGGGCGCCGGGCGTTTACTCGGCGCGATGGGCGGGCCGCCCGGGGGACGACGCCGCGAACAACGCCAAACTGGTCGCCGCGCTCCGGGACGTGCCCGAGCCGCAGCGGACCATGCGCTACCGGTGCGTGATCGCCGTGGCCGACCCCGACGCCGTCCTGTTCACCGCCGAGGGGGTGTGCGCGGGGCGCGTGCTGCTGGAGCCGCGGGGCACGAACGGTTTCGGATACGACCCGCACATGCTCATCCCGGAATTCGGACGGACGATGGCGGAGCTCGCCCCGGACGTCAAGAACCGGATCAGCCACCGGGGCCGGGCCTTGGCCGCCTGCCGGGAGAGGCTGGAGGCGCTGATTCGCGCCCGCGGCGCGCTCGGGCTCAACTTCGAGCCCGGCTTGGCCGATAACCCTCATGTCCCATGATCAGCCTGAATCCCGATTCCCGCGTCTGGTTTGAACCGGACCTGGACGCGCACGCCGACGACTGGCAGCGGCTCTACTGCGCCTTCGAGGCCGGTCTGGCCCGCGCGATCCTCGCCCACAACCCCGACCATGTCGCCGCCCTCCAGATGCTCGGCGGGAGCCTGACGCGCCTGGGCCGCCATGACGAGGCCCTCGTGGTCGACCGCCGCTTGGTCCGCCTCCTCCCGTCCGATCCCATCGCCCACTACAACCTGGCCTGCAGCTTGTCCAACCTCGGCCGGGTCGATGAGGCTTTCCGGTCCCTGGAACGATCCCTCGACCTCGGTTACCGCGACGTCCGTTTTCTCCGCGAGGATCCCGATCTCGAGGCCGTGCGACAGGACCCGCGGTTCGAGGCGTTCCTGGCGCGGGCGGTCGAGACGGCGAAGAACGACCCGCCGAAAGGGCGGCGCGCGTGAATCGCGCGTCGCGCGGGCGGGCCGGAGCCGACTGCCGTCGGGCATTCCCCCGTTGACAACGGCGGCTTCCCCGTCTACCTTGGCGCGCGTCGCGGTCTCGCCGTGTCGGCCGCCCGCCGCCGGTCGCCCCGCGCGCACGCTGAACACGGATCATGCCCAAGCCCCGCGTCGCCTATGTCTGCCAGCAGTGCGGCCACGAGAGCCCGAAGTGGCAGGGGCGCTGTCCCGGCTGCGAGGCGTGGAACACCTTCCTCGAGACGGTGCCGGTCGATGACAAGCCCGCCCGTCCGGAGCGCTCGCTTGGGGATAACGCCCCGGTCCCGATGTCGGCCATCCGCCCCCTGGCCGAGCCGCGCCTGCCGACCGGGTTCGCGGAGGTTGACCGCGTCCTGGGCGGCGGCCTGGTTGTCGGATCCGTCGTGCTCATCGGGGGCGATCCGGGCATCGGGAAGTCGACGCTCCTGCTGCAGGTGGCGGACCGGATCGCAAGCGGGGCGGCGCCGGGGGGGGGCGGGGCGACCGTCCTGTACGTGACCGCCGAGGAATCCGCCCACCAGACGCGGCTCCGCGCCGGGCGCCTGGGCGCCGGCGCCGAGCGTCTCCTCGTGCTCGCGGAGACGAACCTGGACGTCATCGCCCGCGAGATCGAGCGGATCCGCCCGGCGGTGGCCGTCATCGATTCGATCCAACTCGTCTACCGGTCGGATGTCCCTTCCGCGCCGGGGACCGTCTCGCAGGTGCGCGAGAGCGCCACGCAGCTCGTCTACTTGGCGAAGCGGACGGGGACGGCCGTGCTGCTCGTCGGCCACGTGACGAAGGAGGGGACGCTGGCCGGGCCGCGGACGCTCGAGCATCTCGTCGATGCCGTCTTCTACTTCGAGGGAGACCGGTACCAGGCCTTTCGCGTCCTGCGGGGCGTCAAGAACCGGTTCGGCTCGACGTTCGAGATCGGGATCTTCGAGATGCGGGAGGGCGGGCTGGCCGAGGTGCCGAACCCGTCGGCGATGTTCCTCAGCCGAGACCGCGAGACGCTGACGGGGACGGCGGTGGTGCCCAGCGTCGTCGGATCGCGGACGCTGCTGCTCGAGCTGCAAGCGCTCACGGCGCGGGCGAACTACGGGACGCCGGCCCGGCGGGTGAGCGGGGCGGACTTCAACCGCGTCGCCATGGTCCTCGCCGTGCTGGAGCGGCGGAGCGGCCTCGCGCTCGGCATGCAGGATGTCTACGTGAGCGTGGTGGGCGGGGTGACGGTCGAGGAGCCGGCGGCGGACCTGGGCGTGGCGATGGCGGTGGCGTCGGGATACCGGAACGCGCCGTTGCCCGCGGATCTCGTCGTGATGGGCGAGCTGGGGTTGGCGGGGGAGGTTCGGCCGGTGACCCAGGTGGCGTCGCGCCTGGCGGAGGCGCGACGGCTCGGCTTCACCCGGGCGCTGGTGCCGGCGGACAGCCTCCGGGGGCTCTCCGCGATCGAGGGGATCCAGGTCCGGGGGATCGCCCGCCTCCACGAGGCGCTGGCGGAGGTGCGGGTCGACCGCGAGCCCGCTTCGCCGCGCGGGTCCTGAGCCGGCCGCCTCGCCGAAAAGCGGATGCCCGCGCGAGCCGGGGATTCTGCGGAGACCCAGTCCCATGCGGTCGAGCGCCTGGAGAGGCCGCGGCGGCCGCCCTTGTTTCCCGGCGCCGCGCGGCGTGCTGACGGTGCGGGCGGGCATGGCCGTTTTGGCCGGCGCCGCCGGCATCTTCCCGCCGGGTCCGCCGGTCGGGGCGGAACCGCCCCCCGCCCGGGTCGTTCGCTACGACGATTTCGGGGCCCGGGGCGACGGCCAGACCGACGACCTCGACGCCATCGCAGACGCCCACGCGTTCGCCAACCAGCACGGGCTTCCCGTGAGGGCGAACGACGGCGCGACCTACTATATCGGCGGCAAGAACCGGACGGCGGTCATCCGAACCGACACCGATTTCGGAGCGGCCCGTTTCCTCATCGACGACACCGCCGTCCAGAATCGCGCGGCCCCGGTCTTCCGGGTGGAGTCCGGCGCGCGGCCGTTCAAGCTCGAGGGGATCGCCTCCCTGGCGAAAAACCAGCCGGCGGTCAAGGCGTCGCTGCCCGGCCCTTGCCTCGTCATCGTCACCGACTCCCACGTCAAGCGCTTCATTCGGTACGGCGCGAACCGGAACAGCGGCAGCGACCAGACGGACGTGTTCCTCGTCGGCCCGGACGGCGTCGTCGATCGGGACACCCCGATCCTCTGGGGCTTCGATCGGATCACCGGCATCACCGCCCAGCCCGTGGACGAGACGACGCTGACCCTGCGGGGGGGGCGCTTCACCACGATCGCCAACGCCGCCGAGTCGAAGTACACCTACTACCATCGCGGCATCGCCATCCGCCGGTGCCGCGTCGTGGTCGACGGGCTCGAGCACCGCGTCACCGGGGAAGGCGATCACGGCGCGCCTTACGGCGGCTTCATCAACGTGGCCGATTGCGCCTACGTCACGGTCCGGAACACCGTCCTGACCGGGCACAAGACCTACCGGACCATCGGTTCGGCGGGCCTCCCGGTCTCCATGGGCACGTACGACATCTCACTCAACCGGGCCCTGTTCGTGTCCTTCGTGGACTGCCGCCAGACCAATGACATCCAGGATGCCGCCTACTGGGGCATCCTGGGCTCCAACTACTGCAAGAACCTCCTCTACGACCGTTGCTCGTTCTCCCGGTTCGACGCCCACATGGGCGTGCATAACGCCACGATCCGCAATTCGACCCTGGGGTACATGGGCATCAACGCCATCGGCAGCGGCCTCTTCACGGTGGAGAACACCACCGTCCGGGGGAGCAGCTTCTTCAACCTGCGCTCCGACTACGGCAGCACGTGGCGGGGCGAGTTCGTCGTGCGGAACTGCGTCTTCGTGCCCTCCGGCGGCCGGCCGGTCACCGCCAGCCTGATCGGCGGATCCTACAGCGGGCAGCACGATTTCGGCTATACCTGCCACATGCCGGAGCGCATCACGTTCGACGGGCTCCGCATCGATGACTCCCGCCATCCCGACAACTACCGGGGACCGGCGATCTTCGCGAACTTCAATGCGGCCTTCAAGGACGACGCGTACGTGGAGAAGTTCCCGTACGTCAAGACCCGGGAGGTCATTCTGAAGAACGTCACCACCGCCAGCGGCCTGCCGTTGCGGTTGAGCGACAACCCGTTCATGTTCAAGGATGTAAAGGTGGTCCGGGAGGGCGCCGGACGCTGAGGACCGGGCGTTGGCGCGGCGATCTCCCCTTCCCGTGACGTTTCTCCTGCCGGGGGCGACCGGATGCCGGAAGCGAGCTCGCAGCTGGCCCGCCGCGCGGGATCGGTCGCCGGGGCGACGATGATCAGCCGCCTCCTCGGCCTCGTGCGCGAGCAGGTCATCGCCGGCGTCTTCGGGGCCGGCCGCGGGCCGGCGACCGACGTCTTCCTGCTGGCGTTCCGCATCCCGAACCTCCTGCGCGACCTCTTCGCGGAGGGGGCGCTCAGCGCCGCCTTCGTCCCGAACTTCACCGCCGCCCTGCGCGAGGACCGTGCCCGCGCGTGGCGCCTTTTCAACGTCGTCCTCCACGTGCTCGTGGTCCTGCTGGGGGGGATCACCGTCGGGATCGTCGTCTTCGCCCCGGAGGTCGTGACCGCCCTGGCGACGGGGTACGGCGACGAGAAGCGGGAGCTGGCGTCGCTGCTGACCCGGATCTCAGCGCCGTTCCTGGCTCTCGTGTCGGCGGCGGCCCTCGCGATGGGGGCGCTGAACGCCTGCGGCCGGTTCTTCGTCCCGGCCCTCGCCCCGGCCTTCTTCAACGTCGCGATGATCGCCAGCGCGCTGGCGCTGCCCGGGCTCCTGCCGCGGTGGGGGCTGGAGCCGGTGGCGGCGCTGGCGCTGGGAGCGGTCGCGGGGGGCGCGCTGCAACTGGCGATCCAGGTGCCGCTTCTCCTTCGCGAGGGATACCGCTACCGGCCGGTCTGGGACCTGAAGGACCCGGGGCTCGCGCGCATCGCGCGGATGATGGGCCCGGCCGTGATCGGCATGGCGATCGTCCAGGTGAGCATCCTGATCGACACGCAGTTCGCCTCGCAGATCCCCGGCGACGGGCCGCTCTCGTGGCTGAACTTCGCCTTCCGGATCATGTACCTGCCGATCGGCGTGGTCGGCGTCGGGATCGGGACGGCGCATCTCGTCGAGGCCTCGCGGCACGCGGCGGCGGGGGAGACGGGGGAGGTGCGCGCGGCGGTCGGCCGGGCGGTGCGGCTGACCGCGCTGCTCGCCCTGCCCGCCATGGCGGGGCTGATCGCCCTGCGCGTCCCCGTCGTGCGGGTCCTCTACGAGCACGGCCGGTTCGGGGAGGCGGACACGCGCGCGACCGCCGACGCCCTCCTCTGGTTCTCCGCCGCGATCCTGACCTACTCGGCGATCAAGATCTTTGTCCCGACCTTCTACGCGACGGGCGACACGAAGATCCCCCTGCTCGCCAGCGCCTCCGGGATCGCGGCGAAGATCGGGGCCAGCGTCCTGCTGGTCGGGCCGATGGGGCACGCCGGCCTGGCATGCTCGACGCTGCTGGCCACGATGGTCAACGCGGGGATCCTGGGGGTCGTCCTCCGGCGGCGCGTCGGCTGCTACATGGGCTGGGAAGGGACGGGCGCGCTGGTCCGAATGGCCGTTGCGGCGGCGGCGATGGGGGGCGGCGTCTACTGGCTGCACGAGGCGATCGACGGCGCGCTGGGGCACGCGACGCTGGGGCGGCAGGCCGTCGCGGTCGCGGCCTCCGTGATCGCCGGCGCGGGCCTGTACGGCGGGCTCTGCCTCCTGTTCCGGGTCGGCGACGTGCCCGCGATGCTGCAGGCCCTCCGGCGCCGGCGGGGCGCGCCGCCGCCCCCCCCGGAGCCCCCGGCTTCCCAGATCGGTTGAGATGGGGGACGGGATCGTCCGGGCGATCGAATCATGCGTCCGGCCGGAGCCTGGTGCGCTTCGCGATCCGGGCCGGCATGCGGGGGCCGATCTCCTCCCGGCCGTGGAAGGCGAAGACGAAATTCGACCAGCCGGGACGCGCCAGCACGCGAGGGGAGACGGGGTGACACGAGAGGAGGGGATCATGGACGAGCAGGGATCGGTCCGGCAGGCCGTGATCCTGTTTGTTGATGTGTCGGGATCCGTTTCGCTGTCGAATGCGTTGCCGCCGGAGGCCTATGACAAGACCATCCTCAAGCCCCTGCACGCGACGTATGCCAGCGTACTAAAGAGCTATCGGATCGGCAGGCCTGAAGGGAGGTCCGGAGAGCAGGTTGTTGAGCACACGTGGATTGACAACAGCATGTATACGGACGGGACTTGCGAGTACTCTATCGCCGGCGACCAGCTCTTCGTCTGTCTCTTCTCGGACAATCAGGATTTTGACGTCGTTTGCGGGATCTGCATGGCCGTCGAGACGATGGTCCGTTGGCTGGAACGCGAGCCCAATCTGTCCAGACATCATGTCGGGCAGCCTCCCATCCGTTTGTTTGCGGGCCTCCATTTCGGTCCTGTTTGGGTTCGCAAGAGGCCCGAGAGCCTGCGTGACGGTATCCACGCCGAGGGGTTGGGCATCAACGTGGCCAAGCGGGTCGAGGGGTGTGCCCGGGAGGGGGACTATACGGGCATATTCGTCACGGATGTCTTTCGGGACGAATTGCTCAGGCGCGCACAAGAAGTAAAGGTTAAATGGAACGGTCTTCAGGCGCGCCCCTTTTACTCGTTTGCGAATAGGTCAACGCGCGATCTGAAGGGTCTTGGCCCGATCTCCACGTATGAGCTCAAGTGCTGCATACCCCACGCGATGGTCATCACGCCTGCCCGCTATTCAGGGCGGGGAGTGGCGGATGCGTTGCGAAGAAATCCGTATGATTTTGTGACCCTGAGCAGCTTGGCGGTGTATCTCATGCATCAAGGGCAACAGGCTGAGGCGCAACAGGTCGTTTCATCCATGGATCGAGTGGCGGCGGGCGATGGTGAGTCGGAGCGGTTCTTGGCCGATTTCAAGAGACAGCTTGGATTGGAGGACTGATGTGTCGCACGTGCACCCGATTGGCCGACGCCCTGTTCTGAGGTGGACGTCCGTCGCGGGCGTCCTGGCCTTGGCCTCGGCGTCCCTCTCCGCCGCGCCCGCCCCCGGCCCGAAGCGCGTCTTCGCTCACTACATGGTCTGCTTCGCCACCTACGGCGAGGGCGTCGAGAATTACAAGCGTGAGATCCGCGAGGCCCAGGCCGCCGGCATCGACGGCTTCGCCCTCAACTGCGGGGCCTGGCACAACGAGCCGCACTACCCCCGGCGCACCGCCCAGATCTACCAGGCCGCGCAGGAGCTCGATTCCGGCTTCAAGCTCTTCTTCTCCGTCGACCTCGGCAACGTCGACTTCATCCTCGACATGGTCCGGACCTACGCGCGCCACCCCGCCCAGTTCCTCCACGGCGGCCGCGTCGTCGTCTCCACCTTCGCCGCCTCCGGCGTGCCGTGGAAGGAGAAGGTCTTCGCGCCCCTCAAGGCCGAGGGGATCGGCGTCTTCTTCGTCCCGTACTTCTACCCCGAGCCGGCGACGGAGCTGCCGTCGTACGACGTCGTCGTGAAGCACCACCGGAAGTGGGCGGACGTCGTGGACGGGATGTTCTACTTCGGCGCCGCGGGGCTTCCCGCGCAGCTCGCCGCCTCGAACGCCGCCTACACGAAGGCCCTCCGCGAGGCCGGCAAGCTCTCCATGGCCAGCTACACGCCCGTCTACTGGGGCCACAAGCAGCCGGGGAAGCGTTACTACGAATCCGCGGGCGGGGAGGGGACGGAGCTGCAGTGGAAGTCCATCATCGAGTCGCAGCCCGAATGGGTCGAGATCGTGACGTGGAACGACTTCGGCGAGGCCTCCTACGTCTGCCCGATCGCGGACTTTCAAAAGACGCTTTCGTTTCTCGAGCCGCCGCCCCGCCACTCCCACGCCGGCTATCTCGAGCTGAGCCGGCACTTCATCGAGTGGTACAAGGCGGGGAAGCCGCCCGCGGTGAAGCAGGAGGGGCTCTTCTTCTTTTACCGCACCCACCCGAAGGACGTCGTGGTCGCCGGCGACAAGCCCGTCGAGGCGCGGGCGGGGGCGATCGAGGACGTCCTTTACGTGACGACGCTGACGCGCGCCGCCGCGGAGTTGCGGGTGACGACGGGCGGGACGGCGGCCGCGCCGATCCCGGTCGCGCCGGGCCTTCAGCACCACCGGGTCCCCTTCAAGCCCGGCCCCCAGCGGTTCGAGCTCTGGCGGGGCGGGAAGGCCGTCGCGGCGGCGGACGGCGCGCCCGTCGAGGCGCAGCCGAAGTACTATAACTTCATCCCGGCGAGCGGGTTCGCCTTCGCCCGCTGAGGGCCGCGGCTCACCGGCCCCCGGTGTCGTTTCGTGTCGTGGTCACCATATCCATCCGGCGGAGGCGGCGTCGCGCCGGGGGGGTCGACCCGGTCCTTGTTCAGGAGGCGGCCATGATTTTCCGGCGGCGGGTTTGCGCGGTCGTGAGCTGCGGGCTTCTGGCCGGTGGCGTCACCCCGGTCACCGCCTCCGAGGCGCCCCCGGCCGTCGATGCCGGCTTCCCCGGCGGCAACATCGTCCTCGAGAAAATCGAGGGAGATATCGTCCACGTCCGGCAAGACCTGCGAGACACGGCGGGGGACTGGTTCTACTGGTACTTCCGGGTCCGCGGGGCGGCGGGGCGCACCCTGACCTTTCGCTTCACGAAGGGCAACGTGATCGGCGTCCGCGGACCGGCCGCCAGCACCGACGGCGGAGCGACGTGGGCGTGGCTCGGCGCCTCCGCCGTCCAAGGCGCCTCCTTCCGGTACGCGTTCCCCGCCGGGGCGGACGACGTCCGATTCTCCTTCACCATGCCCTACCAGGAGTCCCACCTGAAGGCCTTCCTGGCGCGGCGCGCGGACGACCCCGCCCTGAAGGTCGAGACGCTCTGCAAGACCCGGAAAGGGCGCGACGTCGAGCTCCTCCGCGCCGGCCGGCTCGACGGGGAGCCCGACCACCGCGTCTTCCTGACCGCCCGCCACCACTGCTGCGAGACGATGGCGAGCTACGCGCTGGAAGGGCTCCTGGACTTCGTCCTGACCGACGCCGGCGCGGGGGCGTGGCTGCGCCGCCACGTCGAGTTCCTGGCCGTCCCGTTCATGGACAAGGACGGGTGCGAGGACGGGGACCAGGGAAAGAACCGGAAGCCGCACGATCACAACCGGGACTACCTCCAGGAGCTCTACCCCGAGGTGAAGGCGGTCAAGGCGCGGGTGCCGGCCTGGTCGGGCGGCAGGCTCCGGGTCGCGCTGGACCTCCACTGCCCGTACATCCGCGGGCCGCACAACGAGGTGATCTACTTCGTAGGGGGGGCGGAGCCGGAGAACGAGGCGCGGGTGGCGGAGCTGGCGGCGATCTTGGAGAAGGTCCGGACGGGTCCGATCGTCTACAAAGCCTCCGACAACCTCCCGTTCGGGAAGGCGTGGAACACGGGGACGAAGGACCCGCGGCTCCTGAGCTGCAAGGGGTGGACGGTGGGGCTCCCGGGGATCCGGGTCGCGTCGACGATCGAGATCCCGTACGCGAACGCCAGCGGGTGCGAGGTGAATGCCGACGGCGCGCGGGCGTTCGGGGCGGACTTGGCGCGGGCGCTGCGGGTGTACCTGGATCCGCAAGGGACCGCGGAGGAGCGCCGGTGAGGCGGGGACCCCTCTCCCGCGCGGGGGCCCAGGCTTGGACGCTTCTTCACGTTCTTCCTCTTGTGGGTTGAGGGGGCCCTCGGTTTCCCGCGCCCGGAACCCTCGTGTTTCGCGGTCGTTGCGGCGTCTTCAGGGCTTCGATCCGCTTCGGCCGGTGTTCGATACCCCGGCGCGCCGCGCGCGCCGGGAGTTCCCCACGACCCTGACCGGCCGGTGTTTTGCCGCGCCCCGCGACCCCGGCGCCGCCCTTTCCCGTCGCGGGCGGCACAGGCGTGCCGCCCCTCGGGCTCCGGATCCGACTGATGGCTCGCCGGATTCACGCGCCCACCCGATTCGTCGGATCGTGTCGGCGTCGCGTTCCGCTTTCCTGTGCTACCGTCCGCTCGCGGGGATTCAGTGGGTCATCGAAAAGTGCGGGGGAACTTGAGGTCGCAACCCATCTTGTCGCGTTCCCGCGGCTCCGGTAGAATCCGTGCCTCCGGCATCCCCGGTTTCCGGACGGACAGGCGACATGGACGAAGGCATCGACATTTCCCGGCCCGCTCTCCTCAGTCCGCTGGGCGCCGCGCTGGCGGTGAGCGGCGGCCTGCTTTTCGGGGTCATCCTTGCCCTCATCGGGGCGCTCAACGCGCCGCCGCCGGTCCCGGCCGGGCCGGGCCGGGAGGGGCCATCGATCAATCGGGAGCCCGTGCGGGGGGGCGGGGCGGCGTCGGAGAGCGACGCGGAGCGCTATCGGCGGCTGGTGGACTTCGGGGACCGGTGCTATGCAGACGGCGTGGCCCGTCTCAAGCAGTCCGATCCCTTGGAGAATCCGTCCGGGTGGGCGGAGGCGAACGAGGCGGCCCTCGATCTCCTGGATCGGTCGGTGGGATATTACAATGAAGCCTTGGAGATCCGGGAGGAGAAGCGCGTGGTGGATCGTGTCCGGGACGCCAACTTCAAGCGGATGGCGGCCCGCAAGCGCAAACTCGAGGCGGGGGCGCGCACGGAGTAAGGCGTTCCCTTCCTGGCGCGGGGATGCGGTCTGGAATCGGCGTGGACGGCCGGCGCGCGGCCTGCTATAGTCTGCGCTCCCGCCGGCCGGCGGCCGGCCCCTTTCTCGTGCGGCCCGCCGCACACCACTGCGAGCGACATGGATCGGATCGCTCGGATCCTGGACGCCAACGTGAATCGAGCGGCGGAGGCCGCGCGGGTGGTCGAGGACTACGCGCGATTTGTCGCGGAGGACCCGGATGCCGCGCGTTTGGCCCGGGGGCTTCGGCATCGCGTGGCGGCCCTCGGGCGGTCGCTCGGTGTCGGGCGGCTGGCCGCCCGCGACTCGGCCGGTGACATCGGGCGCGAGCCCCGGTCCGGGCCCCGGCGGCCGTACGGGGACGCGGCCGAGGCGCTGGCGGCGAACCTGGCCCGGTTGGGCGAGGCGCTCCGATCGATCGAGGAGTGGAGCCGTCTCGGCCATTTGTCACGGTCTCGGGCGGCGGGCGCGGCGCGATTCGAGGTCTACGGTCTTGCCACCCGCCTCCTGGCCGCGGCCGACCCGCGCCGCCGCCTCGCCCGCGCCCGGCTATGCGTGCTCCTGACGTCGGGACGGCCGGCCGGCCCCCTCGAGCGGGTTGCGGCGGCGGCCCTGGAGGGCGGCGCGGACATGCTGCGGCTTTGCGAAAAAGGCCTTTCGGACCGTGCGCTCGCGGCCCTCGGTCGCCGGCTGGCGCGGCTGGCGCACCGTCATGGCGCCCTCTTGCTTCTCGGCTCCCGGTCGGACGTGGCGGCGGCCTGCGGGGCGGACGGAGTCCATCTTGCGGCGGAGGACCTGCCGATCCCGGCCGCGCGGCGGCTGCTGGGGCCGGCGGCGGTGATCGGCGCGACCGCCCGTTCGGTGCGGGAAGCCCGAGCGGCGCTGGCGGCGGGCGCCGACTATGTGTCGATCGGGCCGGTTTTCCCGGAGGCGGCGAAACCGGGGCTCGTGCCGGAGGGGCTGCGGCGCGTCCGCGTGGCCGCCCGCTCGCTCGACGCGCCGTTCTTCGCGACCGGGGGGATCACGCCGGGCAATGCGGCGCAGGTCGTTCGGGCGGGGGCGGATCGGATCGCCGTTTGCGCGGCGGTGATGGGCGCACGGCGACCGGCGGCGGTCGCCCGGAGGTTGAAACGGATCGTGGCGGGCGGTGGGCGTTGGCGACGTCAAGCGTGAAGCGTGAATCGTTCGCGTGCACTCAGCATGAGCGGAGGCGGCATGGCATACCAGGCGACCGGTTGGTACTGGGAGGATTTCCAGATCGGGTACTCGCAGGACAGCGAGGAGCGGGTGATCACGAAGGAGGATGTGGACGCCTTCGCCCGGCTCTCGGAGGACACGAATCCCCTCCACGTGGAGGAGGCGTACGCCCGGGAAGGGCCGTTCGGAAAGCTGGTTGCCCACGGCATGCTGATCCTGTCGGCGACGACGGGGCTGACCTGCCGGACGGGGCGGTTCCGGGGAACGACGCTGGCGTTTGTCTCCCTCAGCGCGCGGTTCATCCGGCCCGTCTACTTCGGCGATCGGATCCACTGCAAGATGAAGGTGAAGGACAAGAAGGAGGATCCGCGGAACCCGGCCCAGGGGACGGTATACTTCGACGTCCGGGTGCGGAACCAGAACGGCGAGCTGGTGGCCCAGTCGGACTGGGCGCTGCTGATGAAGCGGAAGCCGGCTTAGCGGGCGCGCAGCCCGGTGCGGGAGGGAGAAGAGCGGGGGCGGACCGCCCCGGCTTTTCTCCTTTTTTGTTTTCCTCCCGTTCCCGGCAATAATCCGCCTGCCCGCCCGTTATCAGGACAGGAGCGCGGATGCCCGCTGCCGAGCCCGATGCCGGTTGGGTGGATCGCCTGAGGGCGCGGGATCCCGCGGCCGTCCGGGAGTTCCTGGACCGTTTTGGGCCGTCCCTGCTCGCCTTTCTGTCGCGGTTCGTCGGGGAGGCTGCGGAGGCGGAGGATCTTTTCCAGGAGACGTGCCTCCGGGTTCTGGACGGGCTGAGCCGGTACCGGCACGCGGGGCGATTTCGAGCGTGGGTCTTCGCGATCGCGGCCAACGCGGCGCGCGACGCGCTGCGGCGGCGGACCGGGGAGGCGCGGGCGGTCAGCCGGAGGCCCCTCCCCGGCTCGGCGCCCGGCGCCGATCGGGACGCGGCCGGGCGCGAGGCGGTCGACCGCCTGGAGGCCGCGGTCATCCGGCTGCCGGAGCCCCAGCGCGAGGTGTTCCTGTTGCGGATGCACACGGGGCTGGCCTTCCGCGAGATCGCGGCCCTCCTGGGGTGCCCGCTCAACACCGTGCTGGGCCGAATGCACGATGCGGTGGAGCGATTGCGAGCTGTGCTGGGAGAAGGATGAGCGCCGTCCGTCTGGCGAGGCTCCTATGACCTGCGACGAGGCGTTGCGGCAGGCGTGGCTGGCGGAAGACGGGGAGGCGGCGCCCGCCGGGGCGGCGGATCACTGGGCTGCCTGCGCGTCCTGCCGGGCGATGCTCGAGGGACGTCGGCGGGTGCAGGAGGAATACGCCCGGCTCGGCGAGCCCGGGCCCGGGACGGAGCTGCGCGGGCGCGTCCTGGCCGCCGCCGGGGCGCCGAGGCGCACGATTCGGCAGCCCCGCTTCTGGGCGGCGGCCGCCGCGGCCGCCCTGCTGCTGGGGCTCGTCTCGTTCCGGCGCGAGCCGGCCCGCCCGGCCGTTCCCGCGGACACGATTCGTTTCGACGCCCCGCGCGAATCGCTCGAGAGCCGGATCGGGGCCCTCGAGCGGGAGATGGGGCTGGAGCTCGGGATCGACACGTCGTATTCGCCCGGCAAGACTTCGCCGGCCGATCGCTGGGGGATTGGAACGCTGCGGGATCGGATCGAAAAGCTGGAGAAGACGCTCAAGGCGGCCGGAGCGGAGCCTTCGGATCCGGGGCGCGGGAAGGCGCCGGTCCCCGACGCCGCGGGCGAGGCGTGCTGACGAGTCCCCTTTCGGAGGGCGGCGCGATGAACGCACACCGATGGATCGTGGCGGTGCTGATGCTGGGGGCGGGCGGGCCGCTTCCGGCGCAGGGACCCGAGACGCCCGACCGCGACCGGGCCGAGCGGCGGCCGCGGCCTCCCGTTCTGGAGCCTCGCGACCGGTTTCCCGACGCCCCTCCGGGCGCGCGCCCGGAGCGGCCGTTCCCGCCGGGCCGCGAAGAGGGGCCCGGTCCGTCCCCTGACCAGGTCGAGCGGATTCTTCAGGAGCTGCGGGATCTCGATCCCGGGCGGGCCGAGCGGATGATCCGCATGCGGGAGCGGGACCCGGAGCATTTTTTGCGGGCCCTGCGCGAGGTCGGAGAGCACGTGCGAAACCTGCGCCGGTTGCGCGAGCAGGACCCGGCCGAGTTCGAGCGCGTCCAGAAGATCCAGCGAATGGAGGGTGAGGCGGAGCAACTGGCGGAGGAGATTCGCCGGGCGCCCGCCGGGGAGGATCGCGAGAGGATGACCGAGAAGCTGCGCGAGCGCCTGGGCGTGCTTTTCGACGCCCGCGAGGCCGGTCGCGAGCGCGAGGTGGCCGAGCTGGAGAAGCGCCTCGCCGAGCTCCGCCGGGTTCTTCAGGAGCGGCGCGAACGCAAGGCGGAGATCGTCAAGCGGCGGGTGGGGCAGATGCTGGGGAAGGAGGAGATCCTGGAGTGGTGATCGGGCCGGTCCCGGGGCGCCGCCCCCCGTCCGGGGGCGGCGCCCCGCGCGCATCAGCCCAGCACGCGGGCCTTCACCTCGGCGATCTTTTTCACCGACAGCCAGCCGCGGAGCAGGTAGCCGGACCGGCCCAGGTTCTCCTCCGTCGGCTCGGACGCCGGCGTCACGCCCTCCACGCCCGCCGTCGGGTGCACGTCGTTCTTCCCGAGCAGGGTCCCGTTCCAGTCGGACGGCCGGCGCGCGAGGATCTCGCGCTCGTAGTCGATCAGGGGGATCCGTTTCTCTCTTGCCAGGTCGCGGAGCGCCTTGTTGTAGGCCATTGCCAGGTCGCCGCGGGCCGGGTGGGGCGGAATCGTCGAGAGGATCGGGATCGTGCCGTTGGCCAGGATCAGATCGACCGCCTTGGCCATGTCCGCCCGGTAGGCGTCGACGGGCCGGCCGGCGGAGACGTCGTTCGTGCCGAGCATCAGGACGAGCATGCGCGGGTTGTGGGCTTTCAGCAGGGCCGGGAGTGGGGGGAGTCCGTTTTTCCCGGTCGCGATCGCCTCGTCGGCGCGCATGCCGCTGGCGGCGGTTTCCGAGCGCCCTCCGGGCCGGTCCACCGAGGCGAGGTGCCAGCCGTCGGTGGCGTCCTGCTTCCCCGCGTGCATCCATCGGCAAGCGGCCTCGTCCTCCGGGGATTTGCCCCGGCCGAAGCGGGCCCACTGCGAGTAGGGGTTGGCGTAGGTGATGGAGTCGCCGACGTGGAGGACGACGCCCTCCCTCCCGGTGAATCGCGCGGCGACGGGCTTCATGGCCGCGGCGTAGTCCCAGCCTTCGGGGAGCGGGGCGGGGCCGGCGGCGGCGGGAAGCGGGAGGGCGGCGGCGAGTGCGATGGCGCGGGCTGCCCGGTGCATGACGGTCTCCGTGCGGGGTCGGGGGGATGCGGCGTCAGGCCTTGAGAAACGCCTCGAAGGCCCCGCCGAAAAGGTGTTCCACGTCCCGGGCGATCTCGGCTTCCGAGGGTACCCAGCCGGTTGCCGCGAGGTCGGCGTACTTGTCGGTCAGGGCCCCGGCCAGGATGCGCCGCGAGTGGCTCCACTTGTAGATGATCTGGTCCAGCACGCGGGCGTCGGAGTGCTGCGGCGTGAAACCGAGGCCGAGCAACTCCAGGCGGAGACGCGTGATCTCGTCGATGAGGAGGGGGATGTTGGTGAACCACCAGCAGCCGAAGGGATGAAGGTTTCGGAACTTGCGCGCCAGGACGCAGAGCTCGTGCTGATTCTCGCGCGAGAGCATCGTGACGAGGAACTTGTTCTTCGGGTTGCGGGCGACCAGTTCGTCGAGGGCGTCCATCCGGCTGCGGCCGACGCCGTCGCCCGCCAGGCGGAGGCGCGGGTTGATCTGGCGCTTGACGCCGGACATGAGGGCGAAGGGAAGCTTCCGCTCGCGGCAGAAGGGGAGGACCGCCCCGTCGATCAGCTTCGTCGTCGGGCTCTCGTCCGGGTAGCGGAAGTCCGGGGTGACCGAGACCATGACGTAAAGGGCGCCCAGCCGGTCGGTCCAGTCCTCGAGAAAACGGCGGGCCTCGCCGAGGACATTCGGGGTGAGATCGGGTGTCACGCGGTACCCCGCGGCGGCGAGCTGTTTTGACGCGGCGGGCCAGTCGAGAAGCAGCGGATCGATGCGCAGCGCGGCGGTGAATCGCGGATCGCGGCGGAGCCCGGCTTCCCACCGGGGGCGCTCGACGTCGTCAAACGGGCTGTTCGTCATGCAGATCGTCCGCACGCGGGCGGCCGCCATGCAGCGGGTGACGTGGTCCTCGACCTTCTGCTGCGCGAACCAGGCCCGGACGGCCGGCAGGTCGCGCCGCTTCACGTCAAGCCCGAGCGCCTGAAGGACCGTCAGGACGCCGCGGCAGGCCTCGGAGACGGGGGAGTGGCGGATGAAAAGGGCGTTCCAGACGAGATCCGCCTGGTCGCGTTTCGGGAGGTTCCAGAATGTCTCCTCCGGGACGGGATCCGCGCGGAAGGCCTCGGAGACGAGGTAGTGGTAGACGAGGAGCTCGTCGATGCCCCAGAGGAGGAGGTCGCCGAGGGCGGGGTCGTAGAGGTGGGTGTGAATGTCGTAGACAGGGGTGGTCTGAACCACGCGATCGACGAGGGCGGCAAGGGCGGCGCGGGAGAAGTCGCTCATGGGATCCAATCCTTCGTCCAGGGATGGGAGGCGGGTGGCCGAGGAGGGGGTCGAACCCTCACGGGCCTTTCGGCCCACCAGATTTTAAATCTCGTGCGTCTGCCAGTTCCGCCACTCGGCCGGTGCGCACGCATTTAAAGAAGAGGCGGCATCTTACCCCCGGGGCGTGCCCAATGCAACGGGCGGTTGGGCTCAAGTTTCTCAGCGCATGTCGGGATCGGTCCTGCGGGCCATTTCTTCGATACGGAAACGGCGCCGCTGGAAGCCCGGCGCAGGATCTTCTTTCCCGATTTAGGATGAGAGAGGAGTCGCCCCGAGCGAAGGGTCGGCCGCCACGGACAGGGTGAGGAGCGCCTTTCGAGCCGGAGGGTTTCGTCGCCGGCCACAGGGGCGGGACATCTTGACGACCTTCCGGTGCTGCTGGTCCGTCAAAAACGGCATCCATCCATCGCGCCGTTTCCCCCCGCCGACACCCCGCCATCAGGGGGCGGGGCGGGCGCGGAGGGGGGACGGGACGCACCCTCTCCCTATCTCCCGCGGCGCGCCGCGCGCGCCGGGAGCGCCCCACGACCCTGACCGGCCGGTGTTTTGCCGCGTCCCGCGCCCCCCGGCGCAGCCCTTTCCCACTCCGCCGGGGGAGCGGAGCCACGGCGGACGGTGTATAAGCAAATCCCGTGCCACACTTTCGGATATTGCGCAAGTCGCCTAGCCAAATGGAGTTAAGGTAAGTCTGAGCTCCGGCTGGCCTGTCGTACGATGTTACTTATCGTAACATTGCCTGGATCCTGCGTCCCTTTCCCAGTCCCCGCGTTGCATGGCAGGCCATCGAAAAGGCCGGGGCAATTGGAGGCGGTTGGGCGATGGCCCTGGCCTTTTTGCTTGAACCGGGCGGGGCGGGGGCCTAAATTGTCGCGTCATGCGCGGCGGCATCCTCCGTTCGATCGCGGATCCCGCTTGCGCCCCTGGTGGCGTAGCCAAGCGGTAAGGCAAGGGTTTGCAAAACCCTCATGCGCCGGTTCAAATCCGGCCGCCACCTCCCCCGCCCCCCGCCCCGCGCGATGAGACCGCGCGGGGCGGGAGCCGGAGCGACGGCCTGGATCGAAAGTGCTCCGCACGGCCGCCGCGAAGGGGCTCTCCTGTCCCTCGCATCCCTCGGGCCGGACTCCACCGTACTCCGCACTCCGCACGGCCGCCGTGAAGATGCCGCGATCCTGCTGGCGATCGCCCTCCGCCCCGATATAATGCCCGAGGACCGCGATCGGGATCTCCGGCGATGAGCGAGTGGAAATCCATCGTGCGCGCGTGCCGGCGGGGCGACGCCGCCGCATGGCGCGAGCTGGTCCGGCGGACGCTGCCCCACGTGGAGGCCTGCGTCCGCCAAGTGGTCAGCCGTTTGCGCACCCGCATCCAGCCCTCCCTGGATGACCTCGTTCATGCCGTCTACGCAGCCGTGCGGCGGGATCACGGGCGGCTCCTCATGCGTCTCGAGTCGGAATCGAGCTGGCCGGTGGGGCTGGCGCTCTCGGTCCGCCGTGTCGTGCACACCGCGATCGGCAGCGTGGAGGGGGAGATCCCGACGCGGGTGGCCTCCGAGGAGGCCTCCCGGGCGTGGAAGGCGTATTGCGAGGCGCCGCTCGATCCTTGGGACCGGATCGTAGCCGGGCTTTTCTACTTTCGCGGACAGCGGTACCGGGACATCGAGGGGCGTTTCGACGAGGTCGCCGGCTCCATCGCCGAGCGGGTCCGCCGGTCGGCGGCCCAGATTCTGGGCCGGTATGCCCCGCCGGCGGGAGACGCGCCGCCGCCGCCCCGTTCGCCCGATTGCCCGACGCCCGTCGTGCTCTTCGATTTCGTACACCGCGAGGTGACGGAAGAGAGCCGGCGCGTCCTGACGGAGCACGTCGAGGCCTGTCCGGCATGCCGGGCCCAGTGCGACCGCTACCGGCGGCTGCTGATGGCGATGGCCTCGATCCAGCCGGCGGCGGTGTCGGAGCCGTGTCTGGAGGACGACGATTTGATCGCGCTGGCCGGGCGGCGCGTCCGGCCGGAGGACCGGGAGCGGGTCGGGCGGCATTTGGCCGAGTGCGCCGACTGTTGGGACGCGCTGGATTATTTGTCGGGGGTGGCGGCGGGCGACCGGCCGGTCCCGGCGGAGGAGATCGAGACGCCGCTGGCGGGGCGCGTGTTGGCTCTGGGGCCGCCGGTGCCGCGGCCGGAGGGGTCGGGGGCGAGCCAGCCCCGGGTGCCGCGCGTGGATCGTTTCCGTTTGCGCCGGCGCCGCGTGTTCCGCCAGATCGTGCGGCGCCAGATGCTGACGTGGGGCGGCATCGGGTTTGCCGCCGTGCTGGCGCTGGCGATGCTTGTCTTCGCGCTGACCGGATGGCCGCGCCGACCGTCCGTCCCGGCGGCCGGCGCTGCGGCGGGGCCTCCGAAAGGCCCATCCGCCGACCCGGCCGCCCCGCGCGAGGCGGCGACCGGAGCCATCGACCTGGAGGACATCCGGGGTCCGCTGCGCGTTCGGGCCGGCGGGTTCGGGCAGGGGATCGAGGTCTCGAAGCGGGCGTCCATCGCGGCCGGCGACGAGCTGGCGGCCGGCGATGAGGGGGCCCTGTTCTCGCTGGTGGGGGTTCGCCTGGGTGTGCGCGACGGGATCCTCCGGATCCTGCAGGCGAGCGGCGACGAGATCCGGCTGGAGGCCGTCGAAGGGGAGTTTTGTTTCCGGATCTCGCGCGATGCCCCGCGGGTGCAGTTGCGGTGCCCGCACGGGCGTGTCGAGACGCTCGAACGACCGGGGTATCCCATCACCATGCAGGTCCAAGTCTGGAGGGCCCGGACGATCCTGGTCGTCCATGAAGGAAAGGCGCGCCTGAAGGGGGATGAGGGGCGCGTGGACATCGACAAGGGGGCTTGGTCCTCCGTCCGGATGGGGGAGGGGCCGATGGGGATCACGCGGGTGGATACCCCGTCCGTGCCCGCGTGGTTCGAGTCCCGAGGCGACCTGGGGACGCCGTTGCCGTATTTCGATCTGCTGGCTCCGGTCTCGGAGCGGGTTCCCGCCCTGCTGATCGCCGTGCCCCACGCGACGCGGGAGCCCGGGGCGGGCCGGGTGGCGGCGCGGATGGGTCGCCAGCTCGAGGCCCCGGTGGTGCTGGCGCGGTGGTTCGAGCCGGCGGACGTCATCCGCCCCCAGGAGACCCAGTGGGGATCGGTGCCCGTGCCGAGGCCGACGCCCCAGGCGCGGCAGATCTACGACCTGTACCGTTCCGTCATTCTGCGCGCGTCCGGCGCCCGCGAGTTCCCCTTGCCGTATTACATCGAGGTTCACGGGGATGAGTTGACGGGATCGGCGCCGGTGTCGTCGGTGGAGGCGATCACGCGGGGGTTCGAGCGGTCGGATCTGGAGCGGATGCGGGCGCTCTGGGATCGGCACCCGGCGCACCCTCCCGCCGTCGCCCGCGTGCCGCTCTACGTGGACATCCTGGACCCGGTGATCCGGAGCGGAGGGCGGGAGATCCTGTTCGCGTTCGGAGGCTATCCGGGCTCTTTCGCCCAAGAGCCGGGGGGGAACCCGGTCCGGCGGGCGCTCATCTTTCGTCTCCCGCGCCTCGTGCGGCTCGATCCGGAGCTGGCGCGGCGATACGGGGAGATCCTGGCGGATGTCGTGCAGGAGGGGATGGTGAAGACGAAATGACCGCGCGGTCCGGAGGGGGGCGCCGAGCGCCTCGTTACGGGCCGCGCGCTCATCTCGGCGCGAAGGCCGCGCGGACCTCCTCGACCAAAGCGGGTCCCCGTTTCGGGTCGGCGCCGGCCCGGGCGAGCTCCTGCTCCGCCGCCTCGAGTTGCCCATCCGCCATCAGGAAGAAGGCCAGCGTGGCATGCCCCTCCGCGGCGCCCTCCCGACGGAAAGCGCGGGCCAAGCGGAGGTAGTCGTCCGGTTTCAGCTGGCCCCAGAGGACAATGGCGGAGGCGCTGCCTCCGATGACGGCGGTCAGCCCCTTGTCGTCCGCCGAGCGGATGCGGGCGGGGCCCGTCAGGGAGAGCGTGGCCAGCGGGGTCTCCCCGGCCCGGGTCGCCTCCTGGATCCGCGCCCGCAGCCGCGCGCGCCAAGACTCGACCGCCTTCGCGTCAGCCGGGGCCGGCGGCTTGGCGGCGGGCGCGGGGGGGGGCGTGGGGACGGGCGTCTTCGGCGGTTGCGGAGGGGCGGCCGCCGACGCCGTCGGCGGCGGAAGCGCGGCGGGGGAACCGATCGTAGGGAGGACCGCCCGGCCGTCGGCTCGATGCCGGTGCGGTGTCAGGGTCCGATCCCGGCCCGACGGCACTCGCGCGGCGCTCTGGCCGTTCACGGTCGAGAGCGTCCATCCGTCGTCGGCCCGGAGGAAGACCAGGGTGTCCCGGCCGCCCGCGGCATGCTCGATGGCCAGCGTTCCGCGGTAGCGCTCTTCCTGGAACGCGGTTCGGGGCGGCGGGCCTCCGGCGGGGGCGGGGTAGAGGACCGTGACCAGGGTCTCTTCGCCGCGCGGACTTGCCGGCTGGATGCGCACGTGGCGCAGGGAGGCCTGCCCTTCCGAGACGCGCGCATCCGGAGGGTGCGCCGCCACGACGTGCAGGGCGCCTGATCGACGGACGACGGCGCGCCGTTCCGCCTCCACCACCTCGAGGGTTCCCGCCGTCTGCATGCGCCACTCGAAGACGCCCTGGGGGCCCGTCGCGGCGAGGTCGTCGAGAAGGACCAGGTAGAGGCCGTTGACGAGGACGGCGTGGCGGACGAAGCGGGCGAGGCCGGCCCGGTAGCAGCGGGAAAGGTCGCAGGCAAGGTAGTGGAACCCGGGCCCGGAGCCGAAGCGGCGGTAGTGGGCGCGCGCGCCGGCCGGCTGCCCGTCGCCGCCGACGAGGATCGTGGAATGCTCCGCGGTGGCCGTTTTCCCGTAGCCGGGGTCGCTGGCAAAGCGCTCTCCGCCGGCGACCAGCACGAAGGAGCCGAGGTCCTGGTTGTAGTGCGACTGGTCGCTGGTCCATCCGCCGTTGAAGGCGAACCAGAGGGAGGGGGATTGGAGGATGGCCTGGCCGGAATCGCGGAAGAGGGCGGCGGCGTCGAGGGGGGGGCGCGCGCCGGAGGGGGGGGCGTCGCGGCGCCAGAGCAGGGCGAACGGCGAGGCGCCTTTCCAGTAGAAGGCGTCTCCGCCGTGATCGGCCGCCCAGAGGAGGAGGGCATCGCCGCCCGGGACGCAGGCCTCAAAGAGGGCGCTCAGGGCGCTGCTGGGCCCGCCTTCGGGACGGCGCGCGGGATCGTCGCCGCCGAGGCCGGACATGCAGTCTTCGTCCATGTCGTTGAAGTTCGCAAAGCGCCCGTCCGGCCCCTGGAGATAGACGCTCCAGTATCCGGCCAGCTTGCGCGCGGCGTCCTCGCCGAGCCCCGCGTCGTTCCCGAACCGGCGTGCGGCCGCCGTGGCGAAGTAGTAACCGAAGGTGGCTCCGTACGTGTAGTACATCACCCCCTCGTCGGCCCCTCCGTCAGCCCGGTGGACCTCGCGGAGGAAGGCGGGGACGTGGCGCCACGCGTAGTCGGCGGCGCGCCGGGCGTCGGGATGGGTGTCGGCGAGGACCAGCCCGGCCAAGCCGCAGCCGCCGTGGCAGACGCCCGCCCAGTTGCTGACGAGGTTGTTGACCCACCAGTCGCTGTATTTCTCGATGGAGGCGAGGTAGGGGCGGATGCCGGCGTCCAGGAGGCGGTCGGCAAAGCGGGCGCGCTCGTCGGGCGTCAAGGTGTCGCCGCACCAATCGTAGAAGAGGGCGCAGGCCGCGGAGGACTCGCCGGTGGCGAGATGGGCGCCGCGGTTGGCGGGAGCCGGCTTTTCCCAGGGGGCCCCGTCGAGGAGGGCCAGGGCCTCCGTGCGAGCCCGCTCCGCGTAGGGGCGGCTTCCCGTCAGGGCGTGGGCGAAGGCGCAGATGCCGATGACCCCGAGCGCGTTGCGGGAGCGGCCGAGATTGCCCGCCACGGGCCCCTTTCCCGGCGCCGTGCCGAGGAGCGCGTCCGCGTTGGCCAGGAGTCGCTTCCACTTTGCTTGCAGCGCCGGGCCTTCCAGTTTTCGCCGGAGGGTGGCGACGTCCTGCGCGCCGAAATAGAGGTTTGGCCGCGGCCGTTCCGCCGCGGCGATCGCCCCCGCTGCGGCGGCCGCCGCCAGCGCGAGCAGAAGGGCTGCGCCGCGAGGCCGGCGGCTCACGGCCGTCGGCCGATGCGGCGAAGGGGGGCGGAGACCGATTGGGTATTCAGGTGGCATGTGTTATGCGTCTGAGCATATCACAGGCGTCAGGGGGGGGCAACGGCTTGTATTGAGATTGGACGGGTCTCTATTTTTGCTTGACGCGCGATCTTTCTGTAACTATGACAGGGCTTGTGGATCGGCTGATAAACCGGACTTTGTTGAAAAGCCTTTCAGGAGGTCGACCATGCTGGTGACAAACCCGGCGCCGGACTTCACCGCCCAAGCCGTTATGCCGGACGGCAGTTTCCAGACGCTGAAGCTTTCCGACTATCGCGGCAAACACGTGCTGCTTTTCTTCTATCCGCTCGACTTCACGTTTGTCTGCCCGACGGAGATCATCGCCTTCGACAAGGCGCTGGCGAAGTTCAAGGAGCGCAACGTCGAGGTGATTGGCGTTTCGGTGGACAGCCACTACACGCACTCGGCGTGGCGAAACACGCCCCCGAAGGATGGCGGCATCGGGCCGGTGCGCTACCCGCTCGTGGCCGATCTGGACAAGAGCATTGCGAAGGCCTACGACGTTCTCGTCAACAACGCGGTTGCCTTGCGAGGTCTCTTCCTCATCGACAAGGGCGGTGTCGTTCGCCACGCGGTGATCAACGATTTGCCGCTGGGACGGAGCGTGGAGGAAGCCCTTCGGATGGTTGACGCCCTGCAGTTCTTCGAGCAGCACGGTGAGGTCTGCCCGGCGAACTGGCACCGGGGGGAGGAGGGGATGAAGGCGGACGCGGCGGGCGTGGCGAAGTACCTGGCGTCCCACGCCTGACCGCTGGCCCGGATGGGCGAGCCCGAACGCCCTGCCGCCGGCGCGGCAGGGCGTTTTGCGAATCGGGGGGCTATCCGAACGAGAGCCCGGCCCGGGTCCCGACCTCCTGGATGTACGATCGCGCCCGGTCGTATTCCTCGGCCTTGCCGAGGTGCTCCAGCATGAGCGGCGGCTCTTGTGGCAGGGCGGCCAGCCGCCTGAGGTAGGTCGCGTAGTCCATCGATCCCTTTCCCGGCTCGACCTCCCGGAAATGGATGTTCATTTCGACGTCCCACGTCAGATCCTTGGCGTGGCAGCTGACGATCCACGGGCCGAGGGTGTCGAAGCATTCGTTCAGCAGGTCGGCGTTGCGGTAGAATCGCTCCGGGCAGTTGACCAGGTTGCACGGGTCGAGGTGGATGCCGAAGGCTTCCCGGTCGACGGCCTTGAGCAGACGGAGGCCGCATGCGGGGCTGTCGGGCATCGCCCAGCCCATCATCTCGAAGGCGAACTTCGCGCGTTTCGGCTTGACGGCGTCGATGATCGCCCGGGCGTTCTCGACCGCGGCGTCGAAAAACTTCGGTGACAGATTGTCCGGGTGCGGGCCGAACCAAGAGGTCGTGCTGTAGGATCCGGCGATGTCGACGCAGCAGCGGGCTCCGACCGCATCGGCCAGCGCCAGTCCCTCGGTCACGCGTTTGAGGTTCGCCGCCCGCCGGCCGGGGTCGGCCTCGAGGAGATTGCACCAGACGCCGACCTCGGCGATCGCGACGTCGTGCTTGGCGAAGGCGGCCTCGACGGCCCGGATGCGGTCGGTGTCCTCCAATTTGAGGCTCGGGCAGTAGGCGGCGCGGTAGCCGAGCTTGCGGTGGGCGAGGGCCAGCGCCTCGGGGTCAGACGTCTTCTCGAAGATCGGGCCGCCGAGCCGGATGGAACGGGGGGCGGCGGCGGGTCCGGCCCGGAGGGGGCGCGGGAGGGAGGCGATCCCGCCGGCCATCGCGGCGCCGGCCAAGCCGCGGAGGGCGGCCCGGCGGGGAAGGCGGAAGGGGGTGTCGCGATGCGGCTGCATGGGGGGCGCTCCCAATCGAGGCACGCGCTACTGTAGGTCTCGGGCTCGCTTTCGTCAATGGTTGCCGTTCCCGGTCGCGGGGCGACCGCGCGGCACGGCCCGACGACTTTTCGTTGCAATCGCGGGCGACGCTGATTATCATCCCGCGCTTCCATCCTTTATCCCGGCGGGGTGGCCCCCGTGACGGGAGCCCGCAGGAGAACGACCATGATCCAGGCCCTGCTCGGTAAAAAGCTCGGGATGACGCAGATCTACCACGAGGACGGCCGGGCCGCCCAGGTGACCGTCCTGCGTGTCGGGCCGTGCACGGTTCTCCAGGTGAAGAAGCCCGAGACCGACGGCTACTCCGCCCTCCAACTCGGCTTCGACGACCGGAAGGCGAAGAATGTCCCCCGGCCCCTGCTGGGGCACGTGGCGAAGGCGGCGGGCGTGACGAAGCCGGCCGCCGAGGGCGGGAAGCCGGCGAAGGCGGATTTCTCGAAGGTCGTCTCCAAGCACTTCATCCGCGAGGTCGGCTGGGATGGGAAGGACGAGGTGACGCCCGGACAGGATCTGAAGGTGGATCTGCTGGAGGGGGTCGCCTATGTGGACGTGATCGGGTGGAGCAAGGGTCGCGGATTCGCGGGGGTCGTGAAGCGGCACGGGTTTGCCGGCGGGCCGAAGACGCACGGCCAGTCCGATCGCCAGCGCGCCCCCGGCGCCGTCGGCCGCGCGCACTCGATCTCGAAGGGCGTCTTGCCCGGCAAGCGCATGGCCGGCCACATGGGCAACGCGCGCATCACGATCAAGAATCTCGAGGTCGTCAAGCTCGATAAGGACCAGAACCTCCTCTTCGTCGAGGGCGCTGTCCCTGGGCCGACCGACGCTTATGTGATCATCCGCCGCACGTCGAAGCAAAAGCGCGTCCGGGTGGTCGAAGGGAAGAAGGAGAAGAAGGGCGCCAAGAAGAAGTGACGCGTCGCCATCGACACGAACGGCGCGGCGGTTCTCCGCCGCGCCGTTTTTTTGTTGCGGTTCACCGCCGGATGACGATCCGCGTGCCCGTTCCGTGGCAGCCCTCCCCGATTCGGATGGCCCCGCCGGGGCGGCCCCCCACCCACCCCCGGCAGCCCCAGAAGAAGGGCGTCGGTGTCCACTCGCGCGCCGGACCGGGGAGCGCGCGCAGGCCGTACGCGGGAAGTCCTCCAGCACCCGGAATTACAACGATGGGGACGGGGAGCACGTCGAGGGGCCCGGCGGACATCGCGGCCTGCTCGTGGAGGCGCTCCAGCTCCCGGAGGCGGGCCCGGGCCTCCGCCTGCGCGGCGGCCTCCGCGGCCTCGCGGTCCGCCTCTTGCCGGGCGCGGCGTTCGGCCGCGGCCGCGTCCCGTTTCTCCCGCTCGATGCGGTCGGCCAGCGCGCGCGCCTCGCGGGCAGCCTTTTCGGCGTCGAGGACGGCGAGCATCTCCTCCCGGGGCATCCAGCGGCCTCGGAACTTCACGCTTCCGATCGCGGCGTGAAACTCGTCCTCGGTGACCCAGCGGCCCTCCAGGCGGATGTGTCCGAGGGCCCGCCGGGCATCCTCGTGGTCGGGGTCGATTCGGACCGCCTCGTTCCACGCCGCGCGGGCTTGGCCGTCGAGTCCGCGCGTCGCGCACCAAGTCCCGAGCGCCGTCCAGTCGTCGGCGGTCGGCGCGGCGGGGAGGCCGGCGCGCCGGCGGGCGTACTCCTCGAGGGGGTCCTGCTCGGCCTCGATGTCAAGGATCTGCTCGCGGGAGATCGCGGCCTTCCACGTGGGCGTTTCGACGGTCACCGTGCCGGCCTGATGGGTGACGCGGCCGCGCAACATTCCGCCGTCGCGGAGTCGGACGATGTCCGCGGAGAGGGGGGAGGCCAGCAGGAGGACGGCGACAGCGGCAGGATAGGCCGCCCGCGCGGGATCGATCACAGGATCCTCCCGGCCCTGCGGGGCCTTCAGGCGATCTCAAGTATATCCTGCAACCGGGTGCTGGGCAATGGGCGCGCGGGACCGCAAGGGGGGCGCGGCCCTCAAGCCACCCCACGCTTTCGGCTAAAGAGAAAGACCTCTGAGCCCCTCGGTCATGCGGCAATGTTCCATAACAAAAACGACGCGGCGGGATGCCTGGCAAAGGGAGTTTTTCCCCGATTAATGAGGGGGGAGTCCTGATCGAAGGGTTGGTCGTCACGGACATGGTGAGGAGCGCCTTTCGAGCCGGAGCGGGTTTCGTCGCTGGCGACAAGGCGATTTCGAGACATCTTGACGGCCATTCGGCACCTCAGGTCCGCCGCGAACTGCATCCATCAACGCCACGTTCTCCCCGCCGACACCTGGCCCCCGCCGACACCCCGCCCCATCAGGGGGCGGGGCGGGCGCGGAGGGGGGACGGGATACACCCTCTCCCTATCTCCCGCGGCGCGCCGCGCGCGCCGGGAGCTCCCCACGACCCTGACCGGCCGGTATTTTGCCGCGCCCCGCGCCCCCCCGGCGCAGCCCTTTCCCACTCTGCCGGGGGAGCGGAGCCACGGCGGACGGTGTATAAGCAAATCCCGTGCCACACTTTCGAATATTGCGCAAGTCGCCTTGCCAAATGGAGTTAAGATAAATCTGAGCTCCGGCGGGCCTGTCGTACGATGTTACTTATCGTAACATTGCCTCGATCCTGCGTCCCTTTTCCAGTCCCCGCGTTGCATGGCAGGTTGACCGACCGCGGGCGGCACGGGCGTGCCGCTTCTCGGGCTGTTGACCGATCCCGGGCGGCACAGGCGTGCCGCCCCTCAGGCTCCCGAAAAAAGTCCAGGGTATCTTGAGCCGAGAGGCCGCATTGACTTGATCGTCGGGCGGGTCTAGAATCGCCGCATGGCGCAGAAGATAAACGGCTCCAGTCTCGAGTTGGCGCGGCAGGTGCTGCGTGCGGAGGGGGATGCCGTGCGTGCGCTGGCCGACCGACTCGATGCCGCCTTCGACCGCGCCGTCGAGGCCATCGCTGCCGGAACCGGGCACGTCGTCGTTTGCGGCATCGGCAAGGCCGGCTTGGTCGGGCGCAAGATCGCCGCCACCTTCTCGAGCACCGGTACCCCCGCCCTTTTCCTTCATCCCGGCGAGGCCTATCACGGCGACCTCGGTTGCATCCGCCGGGGCGACGTCGTCCTGATCCTGTCGAACAGCGGGGAGACGGACGAGATCAACCGTCTGCTGCCGTCGATCGGGCAGCTGGGGGCGACTCGGATCGCGGTGACGCGGTCGCCGGCCAGCACGCTGGCGCGTGCTTGCGACCTGACCCTGGCGCTGGGGGAGATCCCGGAGGCCGATCCGCTGGGGTTGGCGCCCAGCACCAGCACAACGGCGATGCTCGCCCTCGGCGACGCCTTGGCGTTTTGCGTCCATCGCCGCCGAGGATTCACGCCCGAGCAGTATGCCTTCTTTCACCCCGGCGGCGACCTCGGCCGGCGGTTCGTTCGCGTCCGAGAGGCGATGCGGACGGGGGACCGCAACCCCGTGGTCCGGGAGGACGCTTCCATCCAGGAGGCGCTCCTGGCGATCACGCGGGCGCGGGCGGGGGCTGTGAGCGTCGTGGGCGCCGACGGTCGCTTGGCCGGCTTTTTCACCGACGGGGATCTGCGCCGTCTCCTCCAAGCCGGCGGCGAGCGCCGGCTCTCCGAGCCCATCCGGAACGCCATGACGAGTCGCCCGACGACCGTCCAGGCCGACGCCTTCGCCGCCGAAGCTGCGGCTCTTCTCCGGTCGAGGAAGATCGACGAGCTGCCGGTCGTGGATGCCGACGGCCGGCCGGTCGGTATGCTGGACGTGCAGGACCTCCTGGACGCGGGACTGGTCTGATCCTCGCGGCCCGGCAAACGGCCGATAGGAGCATTGGAGGGGGGGCCGCTGCTTGACGGGCGGGACCCTGTCTTCCCGGCCTTTCCTACCGGGGTGTCACATGGCTGGATGGATGCGGCATGGACGTCAGGCGTGGGCCGGCGGCGCGGTCGCGGCCGTCCTGGTCGTTCTTCACGCGGCCGTTCCCGTGCGGGGGCAGGTCGCGCCCCCCGCTCCGGCGCCCGCTCCGGCGAACGGCGGGGCGCCCCCCGCGGGCGACCCCGCCTCCACGGTTCCCGAGGCCCTCTCGTCCCGTGTCGTGGGTTTCTTTTACCCGCACGACGTGGACGGCAAACGGATCGCCATCGCGGAGGGGAAGGTGGCGATCCTGCGGGGGCAGGATCAGGTCGACCTCGTTGAGCCCGTCTTCACGCTGTTCCGAGACGTCGAGGGCAGTCCGCGGCGCGAGAAGATCGTGATCCGGGGCGCCACGGGGCTCTACGACCTGCGCCGCCAGCGCGCGCGGCTCGAGGGCCGCGTCACCGTTCGCCAGGAGGACGGGACGGAGCTGGGAGCCTCGGCGCTGGATCTCGACGTGCAGCAGAAGCGGCTGAGCACGGAGGGGCGCATCGAGCTCCGGCGGCCGGGCCTGATCCTGACGGGGACGGGGCTGGAGGCGAGCGAGATCCTCAATGTCATCGTCTTGCGCTCGTCGGTGATCCTGAACGTGCGCGGCGGGCTTGGCGGGCTCTTCCGGGCGGACGGCGGCGCGGGACCCGCGCCGGGAGGGGGCGCGGGCGAGATGGTCGTGACCTGCGACGGGCCGGCCACGCTCGCCCGGCTGGCGGCCCCGCGGCCGGAGACCGGCGCCACGCAGGAGATGCGGCTCGCCCGGAGCGTCGTCGTCACGCGGCACGAGCCCGCCGGGCTGATGCGCCTGAGCGGGGACGCAGCGACGATCGACCTCTGCCACGGCGCCGGGCCGGGGGCCGCGGAGGGGGACGCGGGGGCGCCGTCCCGCGGCGCGGAAGTCCGGCGCGCCGTGCTGACCGGCCGCGTGCGGCTGGTCGACGCCCAGGGCCTCGGCGGCTCCGCCCACCGTCTCGTCTGGTCGGCAGCCGAGGACCGCCTGGAGCTCTCCGGCGAATCGGGCGTCCGCGTCGCCCGCGGCGTCCACGTGCTCGAGGGGCGCCAGGTGACGCTGGAGCGGCGCGAGGCGCGCGCGGTCTGCCAAGGGGATGCGCAGATGACCTTCGTCCCGGAGGGGGCGCCCGGGGCCCCGGTGGACGCGCGCACTTCGGCCTCCCCGTGGACCATCCGGTGCGACGAGCTGACCCTGCGGTTCACCCCCGATCTGAAAGGGATGGAGGGGGTCGAGGCCGACGGGGGCGTCACGATCGCGGGGGAGGTGGCGGGCGCCGCGGGGAGCCAGGCCGCCGAGGGGGACCGCTTCGTTTGGTCGGGCGCCGGGCGGCGCGGCCTGCTCACGGGCCGGCCCGTCCGCATGACCCAGGGGGCGCACCGGATGGAGGCGGCCCGGGTCGTCTTCTTCCCCTTCGACCAGCGGGTCGTCCTCCAAGGGCCCAAGCGGATCGCGCTGGGCGGGGACGCCGCGGGGGCGGACGCGTCCGCGGAGGGCGGGATCTCCCTCACCGCCCGCGGCGATATCGCCGTGTCGGCCGGCGACGGGGTGATCGAGGTGGGCGACGGCGCGCAGATCCTCTCCCCCCAGACCTCGCTCGAGGCCGGACGCCTCCGCATCCGCCTCGCGCCGGGCGGGGGCGTCGAGCGCGCCCTCGGCTGGGAGCGCGTCCGGCTCACCGACCGCGCTTCCGGGACGGCGGTCTTCGGCGACCACCTCGCGTGGGACGTCCGGGCCCGCGAGTTCCTCGTCGAGGGGCTCCCCTTCGCCTGCATCCTCCAGCGGGGCGTCCTGCTGCAGGGGCAGGCCGTCACCCTCACCCGCCAGCCCGACGGCCTGCGGTGCGCCAACCGGAGCGGCCTGCGGGGGCGCATTCGCATCGAGGCCCCGGCCGGGCGGATCGTGCCGTAGGCCGTTGTTTTTCGCGCCGCAATCCGCAATAATCCCCCCTTCCTGCCCCACCGGGTGGCGGTCCCCGGCGCCGCCCCCGCGACCGGATGCCGGAACCCAGGAGCCTGCATGCACCGCGTCACGCTGATCCCCGGCGACGGCACCGGCCCCGAGCTCACGGAGGCGACCGTCCGCGTCGTCGCCGCCTCCGGCGCACAGATCGAATGGGAGCGGGTGGACGCCGGGGAGGAAGCGATGGCCCGGCACGGGACCCCGCTGCCGGACGCCACCGTCGAGGCCTGCCGCCGGAACGGCGTGTCGCTGAAGGGGCCCATCACGACGCCGGTCGGGACCGGGTTCCGCAGCGTCAACGTCGCCCTGCGCCACGCCCTGAATCTCTACGCCTGCGTCCGGCCCTGCCGGACCTACAAGGGCGTGCGGTCGCGCTACGACGCCATCGACCTGGTCGTGGTCCGCGAGAACACGGAGGACCTCTACGCGGGGATCGAGTTCGAGCGCGGCCGGCCGGAGACGGATCGGGTCCGGGCGCTTTGCGCGGAGCTCTCGAAGAAGGCGATCCGGGAGGACAGCGGGATCAGCATCAAGCCGATCTCGGCGGAGGGGACGCGGCGGATCGTGCGGTACGCCTTCGCCTACGCGCGGCGGCACGGGCGGAAAAAGGTGACCGCCGTCCACAAGGCAAACATCATGAAGTTCACCGACGGCCTCTTCCTCGCCACGGCGCGGGAGGTGGCGAAGGAGTTTCCCGACATCGCTTTCGAGGACCGGATCGTCGACAACATGTGCATGCAGCTCGTCCAGAAGCCGGAGCTCTACGACGTGCTGGTGCTGCCGAACCTGTACGGCGACATCGTGTCGGACCTCTGCGCGGGGCTGATCGGGGGGCTGGGGATCGCCCCGGGGGCGAACATCGGGGAGCAGGGGGCGCTTTTCGAGGCGGTCCACGGCAGCGCGCCCAAATACAAGGGGCAGAACAAGGTCAACCCCACGGCGCTCATCCTCAGCGCCGTGCTGCTTCTCCGGCATCTCGGCGAGACGGCCGCGGCCGACCGGATCGAGACCGCCGTGGCGCGCGTGATCGCCGAGGGGAGGCGGGTCACCTACGACCTGGGCGGCACGGCCGGGACGCGCGAATACGCCGACGAGGTCATCCGCGTCATGGCATGAGCGGAAAACGCCAGGACGGCGAACAGGTGTCGGATGTCCTCCCGGCACCGCTGCTCGACGACCTCCCGAGGCGGGCGGTTCCTCTGGGTAGCTCGGCTGGAAGCGGGCGTTGGCCCAGGCCAAGTATTGCAAGTCTGTAAGCGTCCGGCCATCGACGCCCTGCGCACCTCGGCGCCAAACTGTAATAGCCCGCCATGGCCCCATGAAGAAGAGCAGCCATGGCACGGCGATGGGCGGATCGAGCGGCGTGATGTCGCGGAGCGCCGGCGGACTGGAAATCGAGCGGGCCGACCGCGTCGGAGTTCGGCCGCCGGCGCAAGGTCTGCAGGCCCCTCCTGTTCGTCTGGCGACGTCGGCTGGGAGCGACTTCGACGTCGAAGTCGTCCCGGCGGCCCCCTTTCATCCCAGTCCGGATCGTCGTGCCCCCCCCGGCGCCGGCCCCCCGACTCCCTGTCGAGCTGACGCTGTGCAACGGCCGATAGCTCCGCGTCCCCGCCGACTTCCCCCCGAAGACCCTCGCAAACTTGGCCGCGGTCCTGGAGGCTCGGCGACGTCCGCGCGCAGCCAACGAGCCGAGCGCACGAGCCATCCCGAACTTTCGACACCCCGCCCCATCAGGGGGCGGGGCGGGCGCGGAGGGGCGGACGGGACACACCCTCTCCCTATCTCCCGCGGCGCGCCGCGCGCGCCGGGAGCTCCCCACGACCCTGACCGGCCGGTGTTTTGCCGTGCCCCGCGCCCCCCGGCGTAGCCCTTTCCCACTCCGCCGGGGGAGCGGAGCAACGGCAGAGGGTGTATAAGCAAATCCCGTGCCACACTTTTAAGATCCGCGCAAGTCGCCTACCAGGAATAAGTTATGGCAAATCCGGCCCTCGGCGCTCCCGTCGTGCGGTGTTACTTTACGTAACATTGCCTCGATCCTGTGCCTCCTCCCTCTCCACCCCCGCTTTGCACTTCCACCGGATGAGCGGTCGGGCGGCACGGGCGTGCCGCCCCTCGGGCTTCACATCCGACGGACGGATCGCCGGATTCACGCGCCAACCCGATGTGTCGGATGCTTCCGGCACCGAGTTCCGATCTCCTGCACTACCTCTGCAAATCCGCCCGATCCCGCGGGCGGGACGTCACCCTCGCATGCAATTTAGAGGGAGGGGGGAGCGTCGAGTGAATGCCAATTTGATCGTTGTAACGCACGGCGCGGATCGGGCTATATGTATCCAGTTTGAGCCCGCCCCGGTCCGGATTGCCGGGGGCGTCGCGGGCGGGAACCGGGTGTCCGCCCGGTCGTGTCACGATCGGCCCTTCATGGAAAGGAGCGACCATGCGACTGCTGCGCGCCGCCCTCGTCCTGGCCCTGCTGCTGGTGCCCCTCGGCGCGTGGGCCCAGCAGAGGAAGCTGGTGCTGATCGCGGGGAAGCGGAGCCACGGGCCCGGCGACCACGAGTTCCGGGCGGGCTGTCTGCTCCTGCAGAAGTGCCTGGCGGGTGTCAAGGGGCTCCAGGTCGTCGTCGAGTCGGAGGGGTGGGTGGCCGACCCGAAGGTCTTCGAGGGGGCCGCCGCGGTGGCGCTCTACTCGGACGGGGGCGGGGGAAACCCGTTCATCCAGGGCGACCACAAGAAGGTGATCGGGGATCTGGCGCAGAAGGGGGTCGGCATCGGCAACATGCACTACGCCGTGGAGGTCCCGAAGGACAACGGCGGCCCGGAATTTCTCCAGTGGATCGGCGGGTACTACGAGCACGCGTTCTCCTGCAACCCGATGTGGTCGCCGGAGTACAAGACCTTCCCGAAGCACCCGATCGCGCGGGGCGTGAAGCCCTTCAGCTGCCGCGACGAGTGGTACATGCACATGCGGTTCCGGGAGGGGATGAAGGGCGTCACCCCCATCCTGGTCGCCAAGCCCTCCGACGAGGTCCGCAAGGGGCCCTATGTCTACCCGAAGGGGCCTTACGAGCACATCGTGGCCGGGAGCGGGCAGGACGAGGTCATGATGTGGTGCGTGGAGCGGCCGGACGGCGGGCGGGGATTCGGGTGGACGGGCGGGCACTACCACAAGAACTGGGGGGACGAGAACTACCGGAAGGTGGTGCTGAACGCCCTCGTCTGGCTCTGCAAGCTCGAGGTGCCCCCCAACGGGGTGGAGTCGACGGTGACCGAGGAAGACCTCAAGCAGAATCTCGACAAGAAATAGCCGGCTCGCGACAAACGGCGCGGCGGCGGTCGGCCGCGCCGTTTGTCGCCCAGCTCGTGCTATTTATTCGCCCGCAGCAGCCTCAGCAGATCCCGGATCTGCCGGTGTACCTCCGGGGATTGCGTCACCACCAGAAGCCCGTTGTTCTCCTCGATCGACACCTTCGGGTTTTCGTCCCAACTGGCCTTCCCGCAGGTCGTCCGGATGGCGTTGACGACATAGTCCGCGGTGATCTCGCCGGGCGGGTCGGGCGGCATCTCGGGGGTCACGCCCCGGATGGGCTCCAGGCAGATCTCGGGACCGGGGAAGTGGTTGATCCGCATGAGGAGGTCCCGCACGTCGTAGACCTGCAGGACGACGGCCTGCTTGGCGCGGTCTTCCGTCACGACGAGGAGGACCTGGTCGCGGTAGAGGAGGGTGAGGCCCTGCGACTCGAGCATCAGCTTGAGGGCCGACCCCAGCGGCAGGTCCTTCACCTTCATCGTGACTTTCGGGCCGTCCTTCCCGTGCCGCTCCGTGACGGCGCCGTCGATCAAGATGTTGAGCTTCGCGATCTGGCGGATGAACTCGACGGCCTCGGCGAGCGGGGTGTCCTGGAACTCGAGGGTGACGCGCAGCTGGGTAAGGGTGGAGACGATTCTGTCGCGGGTCGGGTCGGCGGGGCGCGCGGCCGCCGCCTCGGGGACGGCCTGGGCCGCGGTCGGGACGGCTCCGACGGCCAGCGCGAGCGGGACGAGCAGGTGGCGTAGCATGACGGCCCTCCTTCCCGGGCGATTCGGTCCCGGGTCCGGGTTCACGCGATCAATCCCGTATCCGTCGACCCCCGCCGGGCGGACCCGGCACCGGCGCGGGACGCATTGTGTCCTGTCGGACGGCCCGGCCCCTGCCGGGCTATCGCGGTCGCTCCCGGAGCCACGTCTCCCAGGCTCCCGCATCGAGGGGGATCGTCTGCCCGGTGATCTCGCGCAGGGCGGTCCAGGCGGCCTCCCGGGCGCCCTCGGTCCCGAGGCAGGCGATGAGGTCGGGGACGAGCGGCCGGGCGCGGATCGCCCGGGCCGCCTCGATCGCCGAGAGCCGCTGCCTCAGGTCCCCGTCCCGCATCCGCTGCCGGAGGGCCTCGACGAGGGGCTGGGCCTCGGGGGCGACCGACGGCAGCCGGGCGAATCCGACCCGGCGCAGCACCTCGACGTCCCGCGGCTCGAGGACGTGACGCTCGTAGACGGAGCGAAGGGCGTCGAGGACGACCTGCCGCGGGACGCCTTCCGCATCGAGGAGGGCGATGGCTGCATCGACGCCGATCGGCTCGGCGAGGACGTCTTCGGCTGCGGGCGTCGCCGGATCCATCAGCCCGCGCACGGAGGCGTAGTCGACCAGCCGCCGGGCCAGCGCCGGGTCTCGGCGGCGGCCCAGGAGTCGGGTGGCGGCGACTTGGAGGGAGAGGGCGGGGGAGTCGAGGGCGTGGACGACGTAGGGGATTGCGTCCTCCCCCAGGGCCTGGATCTCCCGCTCGATGGCCGCGCGGCGCGCGTCCGATCCGGCCGCGGCGTACTCCGCCAGAAGGCTTGTCACGCGCTCGGCCATCGTGGCCGGCGCGGGCGCGTGCTTCGGGGCCAGGATGTAGCCGAGTCCTACGGCGGCCAAGCAGGCGGCGGCCATCGCGGCCCGGCGCAGGCGGGTGCGAAGGGACGCGCGGGCCCGTGCCGCCGCGAGGGCCGCGTCCAGGCCGCGGAACGGCGCGGGGGCCGCCGCAGGGAGGGCGGGCGCCCGGCGGACCAGCCCGTCGAGCCGCCGCAGCGCGTCCAGTTCCGCCCGGCAGGCCGCGCAGGCCTCCAGGTGGGTCTCGAGCGACCGGCGCCGCCCCTCGGGAAGCTCGCCGTCGTGGTAGAGCTCCAGATCCTCTTCACGGTCCTTGCATCCCATGGGGGCGGCCTCCACGACCGTCGGGCGTCCCTCACGCCTCTTCCAGGTAGTCCTTCAGCGCCTCCCGCAGCTTCTTCCGCGCCAGGGAGATGTGCATCTTCACCGCGTCATACGAGCAGTTCAGGATCGAGGCGATCTCGGCGTACGAGCACCCGTTGTGGACGAGGAGCGTCAAGGCCTCCCGCTGGTGGTCGGGCAGGGCGGCCACGTGCCCCGCCACCCGCTGAAGGAGGTCCGACTCGGTCAGGGCGTTGTCCGGCCGGCCGGCCGGGGCGTTCCGGACCGAAGCCTCCACCTCGCCCGCCTCCGACAGGCTCAACGGCGCCTCGCGGCGGCCCCGCCGGCGCGAGCGGAACTCGTTGAGCAGGATGCGGAACAGCCACGTCCGGAATCCCGATTCCCCCCGGAAGTCTTTCAGCCCGCAGTAGGCCTTCACCAAGGCCGCCTGCGAGAGGTCCTCCGCCTCCGCCGCGTTTCCGGCCAGGCGCAGGGCGAAGGCATAAGCGCCCGGCGCATGGTGGCGCAGGAGGGCCTCCATGGCGTCACGATTCCCCTCCCGTGCCATGGGCACCAAGCGGGCGTCTTCCGCCGCCGGATTGTCCTCCCGATAACTCATAGACTGTCAGGCGGCCCGGTGGTAAAATCGATTCGCCCGAAATGGATTCCCGCGCTTGGGCCGCGGTCCTCCTGCCGTTGATTCGCCGGCGTGTCCGCCCATGAACCTCGAGTTCCCCGAACTGGCGGTCATCTTCCTTGTCGCGCTCCTCATCTACGGGGGGCGGCTCCCCGAGCTGGCCCGTACCCTGGGCCAGTGGATGGGAAAGCTCCGGCGCATGTATAACGAGCTCCAGGACGAATTCCAGCGCGAGGTCAACAAGCTTGATTGGGAAACGTCCTCCTCTTCTTCCTCCGACGCCTATACCGGCGGCGAATCCGACTCGTCCTCCTACGACCCCTATGCCGGGTATGGCGATTCCTCGTCCTCAGATTACGGTTATGGCTACGGGGAATCGTCCTCCGCCGGGGATCCCGCGTCCGGTTCCAGCGTCGACTCGTCATCCGGCGCGGGGCCCGCCGCCGGGGAGGGGGCGGACCCCGCAGGGGCCGTCCCCGGAGAGGCGTCGTCGTCCGCGCCCGTGGGGGAAACGTCAGGTCCTGCGCCGGATTCTCCTGGCGAGGTCTCCGCCGCCGGCCCATCGATCGAAGCCCCTGCCGTCGCCAGCCCTGTTGTGTCGGTTACCGCCCCCCCGGTCGAGGGCCCGTTGCCTGAAGGAAAGCCGCTCCCGTCCTCCGGCGATTCGGGAGCCGCTTTGACGGAGCCGTCCGAAGGCGCCTCGTCCGGATTGTCCTCCGACTCCCTCCCGCCGGCAGCCGTCCCGTCGCCTGGCGTCGAATCGATGAAGTGATGCCCGCGCGCGACCGGGACAGGTCGTTGCGAATGCTCCCGCTCGACATTCTAGAAGTGCTGTCCGATTCGGTCAAGGACGCCGCCGATCCAGGGGCCAACCCGATCTTTTCTTCATGCCCGGACGTTCATAAAATAGGCCCATGACCGATCCGTCCCGCGACGAGCTGATGCGCTGCCTGGAGGGGCTTCGCCGGCGCCACCTGTGGGTCGCCTGGCTTGGGCTTTACCTCGAGTTGTTGTTCTTGGCCGGTTTCGCGCTGGCCTGCGTGTTGCTGGCCGACCGGACGGCGGCGATCCTGCGCGGCGGGGATCCCTGGATGTCGGGCCGCGGGGTGGTGGGGGGGGCGGTCCTGTCGATCGGCGCCGGGGCCGCCGTGATCGCGCTGGGACTGTCGTGGTGGCGCGCGCCCCGAGGGATGGGGTTCGCCCGGGCAGTCGACCGGCGGATCGGCGCGGAAGATCGCGTATCCACCGCGGCTGAAGTTGTCCGGAGGGGCGGAGGCGGGCGATTGGGACAGGCCCTGCTGGGCGACGCGCTGGATCGCCTGCGCGGCGTCCCCGGCGAGCGGCTCTTCCCGCGCCCCCGTATCGGCCACCGTCTCTTGGTCGTCCTGCCCTTGGGGGTCATCGTTTGGTTGCTGACGGTACCGGCCGCAACGCCGGCGGGCGGCGGCGACAGGACGGCCCCGGCCGGGCTTTCGATTCCCCCCGAGGGGCCCCCGCTGGCGGATTTCGAGGCCAGCCCTCGGCGCGGGGCCGCGCCATGCCTCGTTCGTTTTCGTGCCCGGCCGGCCGGCCGCGCCGAACGCTTCCGATGGGATTTCGGCGACGGCTCCCCGGCGGAGTCGGGTTCGGAGGCGTATCATCTCTACCGCGCGGCCGGGGCTTACACCGTCCGTCTCGAGGTCGACGGTCCCGGCGGGACCGATGTCGAGGTGAAGCCGGCCTTCATCCGCGTGCTTCCGGAAGGGAGCGTCGTGGCCGATTTCTCGGCCGCGCCGCGCCAGGGGACGCCGCCTTTGCCCGTCCGCTTCGCGGCCCGGGTGGAGGGGGAGGTGGTCTCCCTGCGGTGGATCTTCGGCGACGGATCCACGTCGGAAGGGGATCGGAGCCCCGAGCATGTCTATGTCGCGCCGGGGCGGTACACCGTCCGGCTCGATGCGCAGGGGCCGGGCGGGTCCGACAGCGTGACGAAGGAGCGGTTTATCACGGTGGGAGAGCACCCTCCGCCCGAGGCGCGCTTCACGGCGGCGCCGCGGCAGGGGGCGGCTCCCCTGCGCGTCCGCTTCCACGACCGGTCGCTTGGCACCGTGACGTCGTGGCGGTGGGATTTTGGCGACGGGACACCCCCCGGCGCCGGCAAAGATCCGGAGCATGTCTACGACCGGCCGGGCGTCTACGGGGTCGCGCTGACGGCAACCGGCCCCGGGGGGGAGGACACGGCGTCCAAGCGGAACTATATCGTCGTGAGCGAGGAGATGACGAAAGCGGGGGGAGGCGGTGCTGGAAGGTCCCAGGGGGGGGGCGGGGAATCGCGCGCGGAGGCCGGGGGGGACGGGGCCACGGGGACTTCGCTTGCGAAGCCACGCCCGCGCGCCGGCACGGAACCGGGCACGAAGCCCGCGCTCGGCGAGGCGGAGCGGACGCCGGTCGCGACGGTTTCTCGCGAGGTGTTGCCGTTGTTGCGGGAAGGCGGGGCGACCAAGCTCAAGGCCGTCGAGGTCTTCGAGTCGGGGGGCGGCGCGCCGGGCGGCGCGGGCGCGGAGGCGTACGACGCCCTCTACGAGAAGTATCGCCGTCAGGCCGAGCACGCCGTGCACGGCGAGACGATCTCGGCGACGGTCCGGGACCTGGTGAAGCGGTATTTCGAGGCGATCCGGCCGGAGTGAGTCGCTCCATGGCGGGATGCAAGCGGAAGATCGACCTGCGCCGCGTGTCGGCGGCAGATGCCGCCCGGGCGGTCCGGGAGCCGTCGGCGGGGAATCCGTTCGGTCCCCGGCGGATCTACCTGGACAACGCCGCCAGCACCCCCGTCTTGCCGGAGGTTGCCGCCGCGATGGCGGAGGCCCTGGCTGAACGGTATGGGAACCCCTCGAGCCTACACGGCGCCGGCCGCGACGCGCGAAAGGCGATCGAGGACGCGCGGGCTGTCGTGGCCCGGGTCCTGGGTGCGGCCCCTGCGGAGATTGTGTTGACGAGCGGCGGCACGGAGTCCGACAACCTCGCGCTCTTCGGCGCGGCGGCGGCCCTGCGGGGGAGGGGCCGGCACGTTGTCGTGAGCGCGGTCGAGCACCCGGCGGTCCTGGCGGCCGCGCGCGCCCTCGAGTCGGACGGCGGGTCCCTGGCCGTCGTCGGCGTGGACGCCGAGGGGCGCGTCTCCCCCGATGACGTCGCGCGCGCCCTCCGGCCGGACACCGTCCTGGTCTCCGTCATGCTGGTCAACAACGAGACGGGGGTGATCCAGCCGGTTCGGGAGATTGCCCGCATCGCGCATGAGCGGGGCGTCCTCGTTCACACGGACGCCGTGCAGGCGCTCGGCCAGATTCCCGTGGACGTGAGAGCGCTTGGGGTGGATCTGCTCACCGTCTCCGCACACAAGATACACGGCCCCAAGGGGAGCGGGGCGCTCTATGTCCGGAAGGGGACCCCGCTTCGTCCCCGGCAGGCCGGGGGCCACCAGGAGGGGGACCGGCGGCCCGGAACGGAGAACGTGGCCGGGATCGTGGGGTTCGCCGCCGCGGCGTCGCTCGCGCTCCGGGATCTGCCGGCGCGCGCGGCGGGCATCCGGGCGCTCCGGGATCGGCTGGAAGCGGGGCTGGTGGAGCGCGTCGGCCGCGTCCGGATCAACGGGGCCGGGGCGGACCGGGCGCCGCACATCACGAGCGCGACCGTGGCGGGGGCGGGGGGCGAGGCGCTTCTGGTCAGCCTCGACTTGGAAGGCATCTGCGTCTCGACCGGATCCGCCTGTGCGTCCGGCGGCGCCGCGCCGTCGCACGTCCTGGCCGCCCAGGGGCTGTCTGTCGAGGCGGCCGCGGGCACGCTGCGCCTCTCGCTCTCCGGCCTGACGACGGCGGAGGAGATCGATCGAGCGGTCGAAACGCTGTCCCGCGTCGCGATGCGGCTGCGGGCGATCGCGCCGGATGGCCGATAATAAGGGAGGCGGGGCCGTCTGCGCGCAGGAGGGCGGATGAGCGATGTCCTGGCCGTGCTCGTGACCGTGCCCTCGCCGGCCATTGCGGCCCGCATCGGGACGGCGCTGGTGAAGGAGGGGCTGGCGGCGTGCGTCAATGTCGTCCCCGGCGTCCGGTCGATCTATGCATGGCAGGGAAAGGTATGCGACGACCGGGAGCTGATGCTCGTGATCAAGACGACGCGGCGGCGATACGCGGAGCTGGAGCGGCGGGTGAAGGCACTGCACCCGTACCGGGTGCCCGAGGTGATCGCCCTCCCGGTCCGGCTCGGCAGCGCGGCCTATCTCCGGTGGGTTCGGCAGTCGGCACGGTGAGCCTTGCACAGGAGGGAGCGATGAGGACGCAGGCATGGATCGCGGCGGCGCTGCTGGCCGGCGCGCTGGGCGGGTGCGGGACCCCGACCTGGACGCTCTTCTACAAGCCGCTGGTGGAGACCCGGGTGCAGGTCCCCTTCCCGTCCGCCTGCGAAAAGCGCGACGGGGTCGAGGTGTATGTGGGGCCCCAGGCGCTGCGGAGGATGGAGGGCGCGCTCGGGGAGAACTCGGGCCGCCAGGAGTTCGTCGTGGAGATCCTGGTTCGGAACGGGACCGGCGAAGTCGTTCGCTTCCGCTCGCAGGACGTGACGATCGACGTGGAGGGGAAATCGGGCCGGCCCGTGGAGGCTGTCGAGCAGTTGATCAACCCGGGGGAGCACACGGGGCGATACGAGCTGCACGTTCCCGTGACGGGACGCGGCAAACCGGACGCGCGCGACGATACGGTCATGTTGACGGTGGCGGTCCAGGGCGTGACGTCGGGCAAGACGATCGCCGTGCCGGTCCGCCTCCTGTTCACCGTCAGCCAGGCCTGGTGACGCGCGCGGGGCGCCCGGTTCGCCGGGCGCCCCGCGGTCATTTTGCGGCCGGGAGCCTCGCCCGGTCGAGCCCCCCGAGATCCACGGCGAACGCCGCCGGCGCCTCCCGCGTCTCCGTCCGCATGGCCGATCCGCCGAGCTCCTCGGCGCTTGACGCCGTTCCGGCCTTCGCATAGCCTCTCGCCCATGTCCCGGGCCTCCGCCGGTCTTCCGGTCTTGCTCGGCCTGGCCGCGCCTACCGCCCCGGCCGCCGAGGTCGCCCTCGACCTCTCCCGATACGATCCCGCTTGCGGGGTCCGGATCGAGCGGCGGGGCGATGTTTTGCGCGCCGAATGGGACGCGACGGACGGCTACCGCTGCGCGGCCGGCTTCCGCCTGGGGGGGGCGGGGCCGCTGATCGTCTTCCTGGAGACCGCCCCCGCTGGAAACGCCGACTTCGTCTCTCTTGCCGGCGACGTCCGGCCCGAGGTCGTTCTCGTCGTCGGCTCGCGCGCGGAGCGCGCCAACGAGCGGTACGTCTTCTTCGACAAGCCCGCGAAGCGGCCGCACGAGCGGATCGACGCGGCGCTCGACCTCCGGTCGGTCCGCGTCGAAAGCGCCGGCCGGCGCGCCGCGGTCGCCTTTTCGGCTCTCTCGGCCGGCCCCTTTTCCGGCGAGCTTGTCGCCCGTCTCTACGCGGGCAGCCCGCTCCTCCACCTGGAGGCGGCGATGGCGCCCGACCGGAAGGGGGTCGCCTACCTCTACGACGTCCTTTTGGCGGGGGACTTCCCCGTCGTGGCCTGGAAGGATGTCCGGGATCGGTTCGTCCGCGAGTCGCCGGAGGGGCCCCCGTCGCCCCGCGTCGTCCGCCACCGGACGATTCTTGCGGAACGCCCCGGCGGCTCGCTGGCCGTCTTCCCGCCGCCGCACGCCTTCTTCTTCCCGCGCGACCACACGGACAATTTCGGGTTCGTCCAGGCGGGGCGGGGGAGGCTGGGGCTGCGGCAGGACCCCGACCGGAAGAACGATTTCGTCCCCTGGTTCGACGCGCCCGCCGGGAAGGTCCAGCGGATGGGGGCGTTCGTCCTGCTTCATCCCGGGAGGGCCGAGGCGGCGCTGGCGCGCGCCCTCCGGTACACGCGCGGCGACACGTACGCGCGCGTGGAGGACCACCTGTCGCTCTCCAGCCACTGGCACGCGCGGCTGGCGGTGGCCGAGATGGAGGGGCGGTCGCGGGCGGCGGACTTCGTGCGCGCGTTCAAGGCGCTGAAGATCGATCTCGTCCACCTCGCCGAGTTCCACGGCGACGGCCACCCGCGCGATCCCGGTCCGAAACGGCTGCCGGAGCTGCAGGCGATGTTCGACGTCTGCCGGCGCCACTCGGACGCGGAGCTGCTGCTCCTCCCCGGCGAGGAGGCGAACGCGCATTTCAACACGCCCCCGCCGCCGGGGCAGCACCCCGGCCACTGGATCTACCTCTTCCCGACGCCGGTCCACCTGGTGCTCGTCCGCGGCGAGGGGGAGCCGTTCACGACGCAGGTCGCCCCCTACGGGACCGTTTACCGGGCGGGCGACGCCCGGGAGATGCTCGAGGTCCTCTGGCGGGAGCAGGGGCTGGCCTGGACCTCGCACCCGCGGATCAAGGCCTCCTTCGCCTGCCCCGACGCGTACAAGGACCAGGCCTGGTACCGGGACCCCGTCTGGCTCGGCGCCGCCTGGAAGGCGATGCCCGGCGACCTCTCCGATCGCCTCGGCCGCCGCGCCCTCGATGTCCTCGACGACATGTGCACCTGGGGACAGAAGAAGCTCCTGGTCGGCGAGGTCGACGGCTTCGAGGTCGACCCGACGCACGAGCTCTACGGGCACATGAACGTGAACTACGTGCGGTGCGGCCGGCGACCGACGGTCGACGCGTGGGGCGGGGTGGTCGACGCGCTGCGGCGCGGCGACTTCTGGGTGACGACCGGCGAGGTGCTGATCCACGACTGGCGCGTCTCGGGCGGGGAGACGGTGATCGCGGATCTCGCCTGGACCTTTCCGCCCGCGTTCGCCGAGGTCGTCTGGGGGGACGGGCGGGCGGTCCGCCGCCGGACGTACCCGCTGGAGGACGAGGGGGAGTGCGGGCGTCGGCGGTACGCGTGGGAGCCCGGGCTGGAGGGGGCGCGATGGGTGCGCCTCGAGGCCTGGGACGTCGCGGGCAACGGCGCCTTCACGCAGCCGGTCTGGCTGCGGGACTGAACGGGGAATCGCTCGCCGAGCCGCCCGGCACGCGGAGAACGCGGGACGGGGCTTGGCGGGCCCAGCGCCATGGCGAGACGCTCCGGGCCGGTCTCCCGCCTCGCGAGTCCCGCCCGCGCGAAGCGCCGGTCGAGCGGGAACGCGCGCCGGATCCTGCGCGCCGCATCAGGACGAGCGAGGCGCCGCCGGCGCCGTTGAAGCCGAAGGCTCCTGGAGGGGGTCGTCGGCGATCGGGCCGTCTTCCGGCGTGAGGATCCCGGGCGTCATGCCGCCCCGCCTCCGAACGGGGGCATGGGGCAATCCAGCGCGTCGGCGATCGCCCGCAGCAGCTCCGCCTCGTCGCGCGTGACGGTGCCGTCGGTGGCGATGCACTCCGCCCCCGCCCGCAGGATCAGCCGCTTGACGCCCGGGGCGGACTCCGCGAACCGGTCCAGGGCGGCGCTCACGTGGTCCAGCGTCCAGTCCTCCCGCGGGATGAACGCGACCGGTTGGGCGCCGAGGCCGAGCCGGAGGATCCCGACGGCGAAGGCTTGGCGGGCGCGGTCCGGATCCGGGTTGCCGACGTGAGCCAAGGCGGAGAGGAGCGTCGCCGCCTCGGGAACGAGCGCGCGGATGGCATAGTATTTCGCCGGCCGCCGCGCGTCCGCCCCCGTCCGGTCGAGGTGGCGCTGCAGGATCTTCTGGAGCGCGAACTCGAAGAGACTGGTCTTCTGGTCCGCCGCGACCAGCCGCTTGACGATGTCGCGGAAGCGCGCGAGCGTCTCCGCGTCGAGCCCGCGCAGTGCCGGGAGGGCGATGTCGATTAGCGGGAGCCGGGACTCGGGGCCCAGCGCGGCCAGCATCGGCTCGAGCGCGGCCCGGGCGGCCGACGCCTCCGCATCCATGCCGGCCGTCTCCCGCTGGCGGGACCGGACGGAGGGGTCGGGGTCGAGGAGCAGGGCGTAGACGAGGGCGCGGGCGCCGACGGGGTCGCGCGCCGCCGCCGTCAGCGGCTCCGGGATGGATGCCAGCAGCGCCGCGCTGTACGAGACGTGCTCCGGCGTGAGCGTTCCGACGCGGGCGGTCACCGCGTCGGGGGTGACCGCGATCCGTCCGCCGGCTCCCACGGCGGCGGGAAGCAGGACGGGGAGGGCGTCCCGGAGCCCTTTTTTCCGGGCCTCCGTTTTCGCCTCCGCCTCCGCGTCCTTCGGCCACTCGACCGCCGGCCAGACGCCGTCCCATCGGGGGTCGATGGCCCGGATTCTCTTTTCCAGGGGCGGGTGGGTCGCCAGCCATCCGAAGAGGGGCTCGTTCAGGGCGTTGGCGATGTAGAGGTGGCTGGCCTCCTCGGCGTTGGCGACGCCCAGCCGGCCCCGCTTGTAGAACCCCCCGATCTTCTTGAGCGCCCCGCCGATGCCGTCGGGGTTCCGGGTGAACTGGAGGGCCGCGGCGTCGGCGAGGTATTCGCGCTGCCGCGAGATGGCGCTCTTGATCAGCTTGCCGAAGAAGACGCCGATGTAGCCGAGGACGAGGAGCGCCGCGCCGACGGCGATCAACTGGATCGGGGGGCCGCCGCGGCGGCTGCCGCGCGAGCGGCCGCCCGAGGCGGAGATCCGGAGGATCGTCCAGCCCGTCAGCCCGATCAGCAGGATCCCGTGGAGGATCCCCATCAGCCGGAGGTTCATTCGCATGTCGCCGTTGAGGATGTGGCTGAACTCGTGCGCGACGACGCCCTGGAGCTCATCCCGGTTGAGCAAGGTCATCGTCCCCTCCGTGACCGCGACCGCCGCGTCGCGGGGGGAGTAGCCGGCGGCGAAGGCGTTCAGGCCGCGTTCGCCGTCGAGCACGAAGACGGCGGGGACGGGAATGCCGGAGGCGATGGCCATCTCCTCGATGACGTTCAGGAGCCGCCGTTCGCGGAAGTCCTTCGTGTCCGGGGCGACGGGCCGGCCGCCGAGGAGGCGGGCGACCGCCGCGCCGCCGCCCGCCAGCTGGTGGATCTTGTAGAGGGCCCCGCCGCTCACGACCAGCAGGACGCCGGTTAGCACGGCGGCGAAGAGGCCGGGGTTCCACCACGTGATGGCGGCGGCCTCCGGCGATCCGGGGCGGACCTGCTGGAGGGCGTACTGCATCCGGACGCCGGCGGCGACGAGGTAAATGCCGGCGATGATGCTCGCGACGCAGGCGGCGAAGAGGAGCACGAGCAGCCCTGTCCGGCGCCGCGCATGATCTTGGCGGTCGAAGAAGTCCATGGGGTGTTGTCTCGGGCGGAATCTCCCGGCCTTCGCGCGTCCGGGGAGTTTATCATCCTGCGCTCCGGGCCTGAAACAGAATGTCGCCGGGGTCAAGGGGGAATCGCGGGGGGGGGGGCGGTGGCGTTGCGCCAGGACGCCGCCGCTCGCGGGCGCCGGGCCACGTCCAAGCGGGGTGAGCGTGCGCTCTGCACGGCCGCTAGCCGCCGGACGCCTCCGCCGTCCGCGGCAGCGGCGCCCAGAGCCGGAAGATCACCAGCAGCCCGTCCTTGCCGCCGCCGGCCTTCTCCTGGAAAGCGTTGACCTGCTTGATCGACCCCTCGACATAGCCGCAAGCCGCGGCCAAGCCGCTGGCGGGATCGAGATCGACGCCGACAAGGGAGACGTCGCCGTCGCCGTCGACGCCGATGGAGGTGCCGAAGAGGATGGAGCTCCAGGCCGCGTCGGCCAGGAGGATGCCGGCTCCGTCGGGATAGTCGAAGGCGTTGTGGGTGCCGCGGAGGAGGCCGCGGCCGACGACGAGGATGCGGCCCCACGGGTCCCAGCAGGCGTCATTGGCTGCGCCGCGCAGGGCCATCTGGCGGAGGGGATCTCCGGCGGCCGAGATCTCGAAGAGGTAGGAGGATCGGCCGGCGCCGCCGCCGGTGGAGACGGGGAACTCGATCGGCAGATTGATGTCCTTGGGGCTGGCGCGCAGGCTGGTGTTGCCGCCGTCGCTCATCCCGATGACGAAGAGGCTGCCGTTGGGCATGCGCTCGGCCAGGCGGATGCCGCTGTCGGCCATGAAGGGGGCGTACGGGGCCTTGCTGGACCGGGCCTGGTCGTAGGTCCAGCCCCAGAGCTTCCAGCCGGCCGCGTTGAGATAGGGCTGCTGGAGGACGGGGTGGACTTGGCGATAGCCGAACTCGACGTCGGTTCCCGTCCGGCCGCGGGTGACCGCCGGGATGGCCTGCCAGGGGGAATGGCGGGCGGAGAGGTTGCCCAGGGTTTGCGCCTTTACGGTGCCGTCGGCGTTGACGGTGGCGGCGATCTGGAAATCGCCTTCGCCCGCCGCGGCCACGATGTTGCCCTTGACCGCCACGGTCTTGATCCATTGGTCTCCGGGGCCGCCGGCGCGTGCGACCATCAGGAGGGCGGGTTTCAGGGCGGGACCTTCCTCGCCCCAGCCCTTGGGGGCGGGCGGGAGCGACGGCGGAGGGGTTGCCGTCCCGGTCGCGGGCGGCGCCGTTGTCGCGGGGGGCGTCTCTGTCCCGGCCGGGGGAGGCGCCGGTGCGTCTGGGGCCTTGACGGCGACGGGGACGGCCGCCGCGGCGGGCGGGGTTGCGGGCTTCAGGGTCTGTTCGATCTCCTGCGCGGCGGCGGGGTCCTTTTCCTTGAGCTCGTCCAACCGCTTGGCGAACTCGGCTTCCGTCCCGTGGCCGAGCGCGGCGCCCAGGCGCAGATAGGCCGCCATCACGGGCGCAGGCGCCCCGGGCACAAGCGCATGCATCAGGCCGTAAAGCCCCTCGTTCCCCAGCTTGTCCCACGGCAGGCTCATCGTCGACATCGGGCTGCGCATCCGCAGCCCGGTCCGGTCTGCGGACTGCACCGTCCACCGCGTCGTCTGTTCGCCGAGCGTGACCTCCCAGAAGAGGCTGGCGCCCGACTGCACCTGTGCGGCGAGATAGCCCCGGAGGGTCGCGACATCCTGGATGTCCACGGCTGAAGCCGCCGTCCCAGCCGTGCCGGCCTTCGGCATCTCGCCAAGGTTGCCGTCGGTCACCGCCGGCTGGCTCTTCTCCGCCTCCAGGTCGCCGTCCGGCATGGTGGGGCGGACCACGCTGACGCGGGCCGGCGGGGCGGGCTCGTCAGGGGGGGGCGCGGCTGCGGCGGGAGGGGCGGGCGGCTCCGGCCGGGCGGCCGGGTGCCGCTTCGGCGCCGACGGGGCGGCGGCGACGGGGGCCGGCGGTGCCGGCTCCGGGTCCCCCGCGTCCACCGGGGCCAACTTGACGGGGATCTCCTTCGAGATCGTCGCGAGGGGCGCCCCGTCTCGCTTGCGCAGCATCAACGCCACCACGATCAACAGGACCGTGGCGAAGCCGAGGACGGCCACCGTTTTGAGCGTGCCGTCGAGGGAGGAGTAGACCGGAATCCGGACAATTCGCTTCCGGCTTCCCTGGGTCGCCCCGGCCAAGCCCCGGCCCATCGGCGTTGTGTCATGTCCGGGGGCGGGCGCGACAAGGGGCGGCGGAGGGGGCGCTGCGGCGCGGGCCGGGATGGCGGCCTGCGCGGCGGGCGCCACGCCGGTCGTATCGTAACTCGTGTCCTCCAAGGGCGACGAGATGCTGACGGTGAAGGGAACCTTGCCCAGCTCGAGATGGTCGCCCTCGTTGAGACGGATCGGGGCGGAGATCGGGATCCCATTGACGCGGGTGCCGAAACGGCTGCCCAGATCCCGGATGTACCACCCATCTCCCTTTCGGAAGGCGAGCTCGGCATGGAGCCGGGAGACCGACCGGTCCAGGACGGGGACGTCGCACCCCTCCTTGCGCCCGATGGACAGGGGGCGGTCGGAGGCCTCGACTTCGTGCGACTTGAGGTCGGACTTGAGCCGTATTTTCATGGGGGGCCGCCAATGGTTCTGGGGGCGTATATCGGGTCCTGTTCTACGATATAGTATTGATGATTCATGGGGCCGATGTCACGCATTTTCTTGAAGAGTGGGAACGTGCAGGCGTCAGGAGGGTTCAGGGGCGGGGTACCGGGTTGCGATTCGCGCTAAAGCGGAGGGTTGTCTCACCGCGCAGTTGGCGGGAGCGTATGGGAATCGAACCCACCTGCCAGCTTGTGACCGGCACGCCGGTTTTGAAGACCGGGCGGGGCACCAGCACCCGACACGCTCCCGGGAACGATTTTACAGGGGAAAATCCGATGCGACAAGACTTTGCGCGAAACGGGGAACGCGTCAAATGCGACGCCAAGAGGCGGGTGAAAACGGCGCGCGCGTTTTGCCAGCCCATTATTTTTTTGTGAGAAAATTCCGCGATCATCGAATGGCGCGGAGTCGCCGTCCATAAGATGCTGAGAAGCCGCAGGTTCGGTGGGGGGGCCATTGGGTCCCGTCCCGGTTTGCGCGACAATAATGACGCCTTCTCCTGTCTCGGCCGCTGGTATGCCGTATACTGAATCAATGGAGTTGGTTCAACGGCGATCGGTCACACTCCGGATCGTCTGATAATGCGTGGGGGGGATGGTTGGCTTTCGCGGGGGGCTTATGGCTATTTCAAACCAGCCGGGTGGACGGACCGACGAGCATGTCGTCGATCTTCTCTGGGATCGTTACCGCTCCTTGGCGGATAAGACGCTCGAGGACGTGCCGGCCCGGGACGAGATCGAGAAGAGCTCCGCCAAGGGCGTCATGTCGCTCTTCGTCGCCAACTGCATCACCCGGTGGGTCGACCGCATCGAGCGGGAGCCCGACGCGGCCCGCCGGCGCGAATTGGTCGACCTGCTGCTTCAAGTCTGAGTCTTGCGCCCCCAAGCCGTTTGGGCACGTCTGGGACGCGGCGGCGGAGAAATCCCCCTCTCGATTGCCGGCGCGGTCCCGCGGCATCGGGGGGCGTCACGAAAGCGGCCCCCCTGGCAGGATCAAGCGGCGATTTCCCGGCGGGGGAAGACGCCGGGCGGGGAAGGGGTCACCGCCGGAGACGCGGAAGACACCGAGCGTTATCCGGGAGCCCTTTGCCCGAGGCCCCTTCCGCCACGCTACCGCGGCATGAGCGTGGTGGTCAGCGGGGTGATCGAACACTCCTTTCCGTCGATTCCCATCCAGCGGGCCCGCACGGTGACCCGGACCCGGACGGGATCTGTGTAGTCGACGATGACCGATCCGGGGTGGGTGTCCGGGAAGACCGGCTTGAGGCCCTGAACGGAGAACGGGACGGCGACGCCCGGGGGGTATGCGGTGTAGAGGGCGTCGTAGGAGAGTCCGCGGATCGCGTCGAGCCGGGTCCGCGAGGCGGCCTCGGCGAGGCGGGACTCTTTCAGCCCCGCCGGGGGTGCCAGGGTTTGCAGATAATAGGCCATGATGCCGAGGAGCGCCACGGCCGCGATGGCGATGGCGATGATCGTCTCCAACAGCGCCAGGGCTCCCGTGCGGGTTGGTGGGCGCGGCGTGTTCATAATCACAAGAACGCCGATCGCGCGGGACGGCGGCCCGCGGATCCGGCGGAATTCGCGGATTCGTTCGCGTTGCCCGGCTATCGGAGCTCCGACTTCTTGCGCCAGTCGGACCACTCGTCGTAGGTCGTGAATCCCTGTCCCGTGATCACGCGCAGGGAGGCGACCGCGCTGCTTTGGACCGAGGCGTCCGGGTGGAGCAGGGCGTCGATCAGGGCGGGGGCCGAGCCCAGCATGCGCAGGTTGCCGAGCGCCTTACAGGCCTCGGCCGCCACGGCGGGGTCCGAGTCCTTCAGCGCCCGGGCCAGATCCGGCTCGGTTTCCGTCAGGGCCAGGGCGCCCAGTTGGCGGACCGCCGCCTGCCGGAGCTTGGCCGAGGCATCCTCCAGCAGCTTGACCAAGCCGTCCGGCTTCCCGTTATTCTGTTCGGGGAGGGACTTCCACCAGAGCGTCCACGCGTCGGGGTCGTTGCCCAGCGAGACCCCGAGGATCTGGCCCAGGGCCGTCACGGCCGGCTCGCGGAGCGCGTTGTCGGTGAGGGCGTTCAGGAGGTCCGGGACGGCGCGGGGGGACTGGATTCGGCCGGCCGCGCGCGCGGCCTCGGCGCGGACGGCGGCTTCGCCGGTATGCAGGCGGGCGAGGACCGCTTCGAGCCAGCGCTCGCACCGGTTCTCGCCGATGAACCGGAGGGCCTTGATCCGCTCCTCGGCGTTGCCGTCCAGATCCCGCGCGACCTCGCCGTTGTCGTCCACCAGCTTGCTGCCGTTGTCCTTCCACCACGCCTTCCAGATCTCGGCGCTGTCGCCGTAGGCCTGGTTCGTGATCGTGCGGAGGGCGTCGGCGACGGCCGCCCGGGTGTCGGGCCCCGTCCAGTCGGTCTCGAGCAGCTCGATCATCCGGGGGGCGAGGTCCCAGACCCGAAGCCGGCCGGCCGCGTAAAGCCCCGCGCGCAGGATCTTCTGGTCCTGGCTCCGGAGGGCGTCGGCGAGGAGGGGGAGGGCTCCGTGATCGCCTGTCTTGCCCAGCCCGATCAGGGCCGCCGAGCGAACCTCCGGGATGGACGACCGGGCCAGTTCCTTCAGCAGGCCGACGTCCGGCGGGTTCGCCACGGCGACGTAGGCCGACGCGGCGAAGGGCATCCAGTGGGTCTTCCCGCCCCGTTCGAGCAGCCGGGCCAGCGCCCGGGCGGCCGCCCGCTTGGCCGGCGGGGCGGTCAGCGACTCCAGGGCGGACGCGTTGGACGGCGAGAGCTCGGCCTTCTCGTCCTCCTCGAGGAGGCGGACGAGCTGTCGGGCCGCGTCCTCGTCGTTGACCCGGCCCAGCGACTTCATCGCGTCCATGCGGATCGGGTGCGCGAGGGGGGGGCGGGCCATCGAGGCGAGGTGCTCCGCCCGGTCCGGCGAGGAAATCGCCTCCATGTACTTCAGGATGGCGGAGGCGAACCAGACGTTCTGCGGGTTGGCGCGGGCCCGCGCGACGGACGGCGCCATGGCCGCCGGGCCGATCTGGATCAGGGCTTCCGTTAACTGGGGCGCCAGAAGATCCTTGGTCTCGAAGTAGCGGACGAACAGGGCCTCCAGCGGCGTTCCGGCCGCGGGCGGCGCAGGCGCCTTCGGCGGGGCGGGATCGGCGGATGCCGGAACGGACGGCGTCGCCGGCGGGGCGGCCGGCTCGGCGGGCGGCGGCTGGGCCGGCGTCGCCGGAGCGGCCGGCTCGGCGGGCGGCGCCTTCGCCTCCCGGTCGAGCTTCGGCAGCGTCGGGTCCCACTCCACCCGAAGGACCTTCTCCTTGCGGGCGGTGACCGAGCCGCCGGGCATGTCGACGATGTACGCGGCCTCCGTCTCCGTGACCTTCCCGACGATGGTGTTCCCGTTCTTGAGGTAAACGCGGTCGGCCGCGGCGGGCAGGGCGGCCGCCAGCACGCCTGCGAGGGCCGCGGCCGGGAGGGCGAACCGGGTGCCTGGGCTGCGCGATCGGTGCATGCGTCTCCTCCGGCGGATGGGTGGCGTCCGAGCGGCTTCAGGATAGCACGGTCCGCCCGGAACCGCAACATGATGAAGCGGGCGCGGATGCCGCCGAAGGGGCCGCGGGGCGGGAGGGGGCTGTCCGGCCGCGCAGAAGCTGTTGCCCCGGGGCCGAACAACCCCGATCGGCTTGAGGATCGGGGTTGTCCCGCTTCGGAATGCGGCTCCGCGGGGGGCAAACCCCTTCCGCACGAGGCGCCGGCGCTCAAGCCTGTCTTGAGCCTGTCCTTACAAGACGCCGCCTTGGGCTGCAGGCCGGCGCTACGCTTCGAGGCCGCGGCGCCGCGCCTCCGCCGTTCAATAGCTCTGCGTCAGGGACTGCCGCATCGATTGGATGCTGTACTTGGTCACGGTTCCCATCATCTCGGCCAGGGCCTCGTCGTAGTGGAACCCGCCCCGAGTCCCGCCGCCGCAGAGCGTGATGACCCGGCCCACGAGCGCCCCGTAGTTCTGGGCGTTGCCGGAGATCTTGATGTCGGAGTCCGGGGCGTAGGCAACGCCGTAAAAGACGGAGTTCCCGGTCAGGTCGAGGTCTTGGGTGGAGGCCGAGAAGATCTTCAACTTCTCCGGGATCGTGCTGGCGTTCAGGACCCCTTTCCCGGCGAACTTGACGCTGACGCCCGGCTTGATGTAGAGCTCCAGGCTGCCCGTGGCGGTGATGTTGATCACCTCCTGGCCCGTCATGGAGGAATCCCCCTCCAGGTAGATCTTGACGTCGCCGTCGATCGTGACCTTCCCGTCGAGGCCGGTGGCCCAGTACGTGCCGGTGGTGAGCGTGCCGCCGTTGATGTTCCCCTTGGCCACGGCCGAGGCCGGGCGCGAGTAGACGTACGACGGCAGGTTGCGCGCGGTGGGCAGGGGGGAGGTCGAGCCGTAGACGTATCCGGTCGGGACGAAGACCTGTCCGGGGCCCGGGGAGACGTTGCCGAAAATGGCGTTGGCGGCCCCGTGGGTCACGACGGTCCCGTTGGAGCCCAGATCGCCGTGGACGCCGGCGTAGGTCTCGTTGTTGCCGAGGATGTTGATCGTGTTGACGGCCTGGGAGGCGTAGGAGCCCTTTCGCGAGTCGTAGCTGTCGGTGAAGATGCTTCCGTTCCCGACGACGCTGTCCTTGCCGAAGGCGGCGAAGGTGAAGATGGAGGTCGGGTTCTTCTTGAGGACGGCCTCGACGGTCACGGTCTTCCGGTCGAAGACGCCGGTGGAGACGACCGTGTACGTGCCGTTCGCGTTGAGCGTCGAGGTGGTCGTGAAGTCCCCGCTCGGCCGGAGGCCGATGGGCTTGGCGAGGTTGGCCTGCAGGTCGTAGGTGTTCCGGACGGGGACGTCGAGGGGGCGCGTGCCGGGGAGGTAGAAGGGGTCGTTGACCGCGTTGGTGAAGAGCTGCGACCCGGTGTTCCGGTTGACGATCGTGTCCGGGTAGTACGCGTTGCCCTCCAGGTTGCCCGAGCACTTGGCGTTCAGGTCGACGATGGCCGCATTGATCCCGCAGGTGGCCACGTACATGGCCCGGGCCAGGAGGGCGTCCTGGAAGGCCTTCCGGGACTGGGAGAGGCTGGTCGAGAAATAGGCCATGGCGATGCCGGTCAGGACGAAGATGGCGACGATCGAGACGACGAGCATGCTGCCCCGGTCCCGGCGCCCGCGCTGCTGGGGGGTCGTTTTCATGGCGCGTTCTCCTGAATCATTGCGTCAGCGGGGTCACCGTGGTCGTCGCGGTGTAGCGGACCGGCTTGTTCTGGTTGTCCTTCAGCTCGACCGTGACCGAGACAGTGACGGCGTTGCCGCTCCGGGTGATGCAGAAGCCGGGGAGTCCCGTGTCGGGGTTCGTCGCCTTCACGCCCTGCCCGATCGGGCCCCAGCGCCCGTTTTCCCAGCGGACCACCTTGCCCTCCCCGACGCCCGGATCGTAGTAGCTGTCGTTCCACTGGTACCAATAGTAGATCCAGTTGCTGGCGATGACGTTGCCCGCCGCGTCGTGGCCCAGGTTCTTCTGGAACGAGATGTGGTTCTTGCAGTAGCTGCACGTGTACATCGTCGGGAGGATGGCGTCCTTCAGCTCGGCGGCGACCTCGTTGGCGATGCGGACGGCGGTCGCCTGCGCCGTCTCGGTCGTGACGCCGGAGGAGAAGGCGTTCTGGGTGTTCATCAGGATGGTCGTCATGAAGTAGATCGCGACGGCGGCGATCACGACCACGACCATGAGCTGGACGAGGGTGTAGCCGCGTCTCGTGCGGGAGGCTTGGGAGCCGCTCGACGGGCCCGGCGGGTGGAGGGAAGGCATCAGGGTTTCTCCGCAATCATGGTTTTCATGACTTCTTCCCGGATCCCCCGGGTCGCGGCCCAGCGGATACGGACCGTGATCTCGTAGAGCGCCGAGGCGGCCGTGGTCAGCTTGTTCACCTGGATGGATCCCGCCGGGACGCCGGCGGCCGGCGGGGTGAGGCCGGCGACCGCGAAGGCGTTCATCGGCGACGTCCCGTAATTCGGGACGGCGTCGTAGCCCGCCGCCGTGATCTCCTCGAGCTTCATCTTCGCGGCCAGCAGGGCGGTGTTGGTCTCCCACGAATCCCGGTCCAGCGCCGTCGAATGGCCGATCGTGCTCAGCACGGCCAGGCACGCCAGGGAGAAGACCGCCATGGCGATGATCACTTCCAGGAGCGACATGCCGGTTTCGTCCGTACGATCGGATTCCCATCGGTTTCCGAGTCTCATGGTCGACTCTCCCTGTTCCCATTATCCGGCCGACATATAAGCAATCCGTGTGCCACGGGTGAGAATGGTCTGCGTTATGCCGAGACGCATTATATTGTCTTTATTAAACTTGCGCGACAGGTGCAAGAAGTATATCGCATAAAGCATAATAAATGCAAATAAATGTCTTATTTTTAGGACAGTGTATTGTTTTTTGCTCTCTCGTGGTTTTTCCGGTTTGCGTTTCGACTAGCTTGTCGGATCGAATTTTGGCTGGGTGCGAGAGCGTCATTCCCGGAATCGGTCCGGGTCGATGCCGTGTCGCCGCAGCTTCTCGTGCAGCGAGGCCCGTCCGAGGCCCGCCTTCCGGGCGGCCTCGGTCACATTGCCCTTGTGAGCGCGCAGGAGGGCGGTCAGGTACTCCTTCTCGAACGTCTCCCGGGCGTTGCGCAGGGGCGGCAAGGGGCCGGAAGCCGTTGCCCGCATGGCGGCTCCCGCCGAAGCCCGAACCGGGTCGGGCAGGTCTTCCGGCCCGATTCGTCCATCCATATCCAAGACCCGGGCGCGCTCCAGGACGTGCTGGAGCTCGCGGACGTTGCCGGGCCAAGCGTAGCGGAGGAGGGCCGCGATCGTCTCGGGCGCCAGTTCCGGTGGCTTTTTTTTCTCCCGTCCGGCCGCCTCGGCCAGGAAGTGCTCCGCCAGCAGCGGGATGTCCTCCACGCGCTCCCGCAGGGGGGGGATCTGGATGGGGACGGCATGGATGCGGTAGTAGAGGTCCTCGCGGAAGCGGCCGGCGCGGACCTCCTCCTCCAGGTCCCGGTGGGTGGCGGCGAGGATGCGGGCATCGACGGGGACGAGCTCGCGGCCCCCGACGCGGACGACGGCGCGCTCCTGGAGGACGCGGAGGAGCTTGGCCTGGAAGGCCAGCGACGCCTCGCTGATCTCGTCGAGAAGGAAGGTCCCGCCGCCGGCCTGTTCCATCAGCCCGATCTTGCGGGCGGCGGCGCCGGTGAAAGCGCCCTTCTCGTGGCCGAAGATCTCGCTCTCGATGAGGCCCTCGGGGACGGCGGCGCAGTTGACGGCCACGAACCGGCCCTGGCGGCGGCCGCTGGCGACGTGGATGGCGCGCGCCACCAGCTCCTTGCCCGTCCCGCTCTCCCCTCGGATGAGCACCGGCGCATCGACGGCCGCCACCTTCTCGATGAGCCGGTAGACCTGGCGCATGGCGGGGGAGGCGCCGATCAGGTCCCCGAACGACGACCGTTGGTCGGCGAACCGGCGGAGCTCCTGCACCTCGCGCCGGACCGCCGCCGTCTCGAGCGCCCGCTCCAGCACGTGTCGGAGGTGCGCCATCTGGAGCGGCTTCGTGACGAAGTCGATCGCCCCCGCCTTGACCGCCTCCACCGCCGCCTCGACGGTCCCGTAGGCCGACATCATGATGACGGGGAGGTCCGGCTCCTCCTCGCGAAGGGCGCGGAGGACGGCCAGGCCGTCGCCGTCGGGGAGGCGGAGGTCGAGGAGGGCGGCGGCGAAGGCGCCGGGGCGGAAGGCCTCGCGGGCCTCCGCGGCGGTGGCGGCGAGAACGGCCTCGTGCCCCCACGAGGCCAGGACCTTGGCCAGGCTCGAGCCCATCACCGGCTCGTCGTCGACCACCAGGATGCGCTGTGGTGCGGTGTCCGGCATAAACGGCTCGACTCAATGCGGCATTCCCGGATGCTCCCCCGCGGCCGGGAACGTCACGATGAACGTCGCCCCTTTCCCCGACTCGCTTTCCACCTCGATCTCCCCCCCGTGGCCCCGGACGATGTCCCGGCTGATCGCCAGCCCGAGCCCGGAGCCGGGTGGGGTGGTGCTGTCGCCTGTCCGGGTGGTGAAGAAGGGCTCGAAGAGATGGGGGCGGACCTCCGGGGGGATGCCGGGGCCGGAATCGGCGAAGGCGATCCGGACGCGGTTCCCGTCGCGCGATGCCGTCACGCGCAGCGTCCCGCCGCCGGGCAGGGCGTGGCGGGCGTTGAGGAGGATGTTGACGAAGACTTGCTGGGTCTGCGCGGGGTCGGCCTGGATGCGGAGGCCGTCGGAGATCGACCGGATCACCTCGATCTTCTGATGGCGGAAATCGTGGGCGAGCAGGGCCAGGGCCCCGTCGAGGACGCGGCCGGCGTCGCACGGCTCCGGCCGGGGCGGGGCGGGGCGTGAGAAGCTCAGGAGGTTGCGGACGATGAGAAGGGCGCGGTCGATGTTGGCCGCCACGACCTCGAGGGCCTCGCGCATCTCCTCCGGCCGCCCGTTTCCCAAGGCAAACTCGGCGTGCGTGCGCAATCCCCCCAGGAGGTTGCCGAACTCGTGGGCGACGCCCCCCGCGATCCGCCCCGCCGCCGCCAGCCTTTCCTGCCGAAGCAGCCGCCGCTGGTAATCCTTGATCGGCGTGATGTCCTGGAAGACGACGATCGTCCCCGCCGGTCGCCCTTCGGCTGCGGCGAGGGGGGAGAGGCCGAGACCGAGCTCGACCGTCGTGCCGTCGGGCCGGGCGAGCGCCAGCTCCGGGCGGTCCATCTCCGCCGGCGCGGTCTCCAAGAGCCGGCTCAGGGGAGCGAGCCACGGCGCCTCGCGCAGCGGCCGGTCCGCGAGCCCCCCGGGCGGAAGCCCGAGCAGCTCCGCCCCCCGCCGGTTGCAGAGGGCGACGGTGCCGTCGGACTGGACGACGAGCACGCCGGTCTGGACGTTCTGGAGGATGGCGTCGAGGTACCCGCTCAGGTCCGCCACGCGGGCGGAGAGGGCGCGCCGGGAGGCGTGGAGGGATCGACGCTCGCGCCCGGCCTCGTGGGCGAGGAACCCGAGGAGGATGGCGCTGCCGGCCAGAAAGGCCGTGCGGAAGAGGAAGGGGGCGTCGGCGATCTCCGACAGGCCCCCGCCCGCGTAGGCCGCCATCGCCTGGGCGCCGGCGGCCACCGCGCCCGCCGCCAGCGGCCCGGCCAGACCCGGCGACTCCGCGCCGATCAGCACGACGGTGAGCACGACGAGGTAGAGGTCGGCCGCACGCCCCGAGGGGTGGAGGCCGAGCAGGATGACGATCCCGGCCAGCGCGAAGAGGTCGGCGGCGAACCGGGCGGGCGGAGCCCACGGGTGCGTCCCCCGGGACTCGGCGATGGAGAGCGCCAGGGCCAGGACGGCCAGCCCGGCCGGCAGCAGGGCGGCGGGGGCGACGGGGGCGCCCGGGCTGTAGACGACCGTCAACAGGCCCGCGATCACGAGGAATCGGACGACGAGCCGGATGCTCGCGGGGGCCGGGGCGGTCTTGTCCATCCGGGGTTCCAAGGGCGACGGCTGGCCGGACGCGCGGTCTGCGGACGATTATAGCGGCGGCGGGGAGGATGCGGCAACACTAGATCGGCGTGGAAGGGGGTTGTGCCCCGCCCAGGAGCCGTTCCCCCCGCGACCGTGCCCGTGACCAGACCTGCCGCCCAGGACCGAGACCGGGACCCCCTTTCGCGCCGCGGCGGGAATCCGTGAGCGATGGGACGCCTCTTGACGTCAACATGTTCGTCCCATCCGGGCTGGAGCGCCGTGGCGGCGCCCGACGCCGCATTTTCCAGTTGACTTCGCCTTTCCTGTCTTCTTACCATGCTTCATGGGAATTGGGACTTTTTTCCCAAATCCGACAGGGGCTCTCGTGGGCACGGACCGGACACACGCGCTCTCCCCCGCCCTGGCGAAGGTGCTTCGCGCCCTCGCCCGGGTCCTGCTCCGCCAGGGCATGCCGTACCGAGTCCTCGACGAGATCGCCCGGAAGGCCTTCGTGGACGTCGCGGCGGCAGAGTTCGGGATTCCGGGGCGGAAGCTGTCCGATTCCCGCGTCGCCGTCCTGACTGGGCTGACGCGCAAAGAGATCCGCCGGCTTCGCCGCGCCGCATCGCACGGCGACGACGGGGCCGTCGATCGTTACCACCGCGCGGCGCGGGTCGTCAGCGGCTGGGTCCGAGACGCCCGGTACCGCGACGGCGGCGGGCGGCCCGCCCGGCTGCCCTTCGAAGGGCGGGGGGCGACCTTCAGCGCTTTGGTCCGGCGCTACGCCGGCGACGTCCCCCCGCGGGCCGTCCTCGACGAGCTCGTCCGCGTCGGGGTCGCCGCGCGCTGCGCGGACGGGCGCGTCCGGCTGTGCGGCCGCGCCTACGTCCCCCGCGCCGCCGCCGGCGAGCGCGTCGCGATCCTCGGCACGGACGTCTCCGAACTGATCGCGACGATCGACCACAACCTCGCGGCCGGCGACGGGCAGCCCTTCTTCCAGCGGAAAGTCGCCTACGACAACCTGCCGGCGGAGGTGCTGCCCGCCTTCCGCGCCCTCACGGCGCGGCGCGCGCAGGCCTTGCTCGAGCGGTTCGACGGCTGGCTCGCGAAGCGCGATCGCGACGTCAATCCCGCCGTTCGAGGCTCCGGCCGCTGGCGCGCCGGCGTGGGCATCTACTACTTCGAGGCGGGGGAACCGCAGGGAGGGAACGGCAATGGCCCGTGAGCCGGCATGGATCGGGCGTCGCCTTGCCGCCGGGCTCGCGCTCGGCGCCGCCGCCCTCGCCGCGTGCAGCGGCGGCGGCATCGGCGGCTCCGGCAGCCCCGCGGCCGGCGGCGGCATCGGCGGTTCCGGCGCCCCTCTGGCCAAGGGGGCCGTCGACCGCTTTGGCAGCGTGTTCGTCGCCGGCGTCGAGTTCGGCACGGCCGCCGCGACGATCCTGCTCAACGGCGCGCCGGCCGGCGAGGCGGACCTCCGCACCGGCATGATCGTCCGCGTGCACGGCACGATCGCCCCGGACGGCCGGACGGGGACGGCCGCCCGGATCGCGTACGACGCGACGCTCGCCGGGCCGGTCGAGTTGGTGGACCTTGCCGGCGGGCGGTGTCGGATCCTCGGCCGGACCGTTCGGATGGACGCCGCGACGACCTGGCACGACGCGGGGCCGGATCTTCTCAAGCCGGGGGTTATCCTGGAGCTCTGCGGGCATGACGAACCGGACGGCTCGCTCCGGGCCACCTATGTCCGGTTGCGGCATCCCGTCTTCGTCCCGGGCGCGGTCGAATTGTTCCTGCGCGGGACCGTCCAATCCTTGAATCCCGGCGCCGGGACGTTCCGGGTCGGCGGCCAGGCGGTGGATTTCCGCTCGGCCGTCCTGCCGCCCGGCGGGTTGTCCGACGGCCTGCCGGTCGCCGTCCGGAGCGTGGACGGCGTCGTCGGCGGGTTCCTGATCGCTTCCCGCGTGGAGGCGGAGTCGGCCGAGTCCGCGGCGGCGGACGGCTGTCGGGCCGCCCGCGAAGGCGTGGTCGCGTCCGTCTCGGCTGGAGGCGGATTCGTCCTGGACGGTCTCCCCGCGCGTCTCGGCGCCGGGGCCGTCTTCGAGCGGGGCGACGCCGGCGATCTCGTCCCCGGCGTTCGCGTGGCGGTCCGGGGGGGCTGGTCCGGCGGTGTCCTGGTCGCCGAGGCGGTCCGGTTCCTCGGCCGCGAGCCGCTGCTTCTGGAGGCGAAAGTCGAGTCCCTTGACGCGGCCGCGGGGTCCATCGCCGTGCTGGGCCGCGTCTTCCGCATCGACGGGCACACGCGGCTGATGGACGAGCGGGCCGAGAGCGGGACCCGCTTCCGGGTGGACGACCTCCGGATCGGGGACCGGGTGGCGCTTCGCGGAGACTCGGGGGACGGCGCCCTGGCCGGCCAGATCGTGCGCACGAACCCGTCGCCGGCGGTCGCGGTCGAGGGCGTCGTGGAGGCCGCCGGCGCGGGATCCTTGATCGTCGTCGGCGTCCCGGTTCGGCTCGACGCCGCCCCTCGCGGCGGCGGCGCTTTCGATTCGCTTGCCTCGTCGGGCCTCGACGCGACCGCGCTGGTCGGCGCGACGGTGCGGGTGGAGGGGCTGTGGGACGGCACCTCCGTCGTCGCGACTGCGTTGGCCTTGACCCAGTAGGGGAGGGGAGTTCGATGCGCATCCGGGTGATCGGCGCTTCCGGCGGATCCGGCGGGTGGGGCGGCATGACTTCGGCCGCGACCGCCGGCATGTCGCTGCTCGAGGTCCTTTTCGCCGCCGCCATCTTGGCGGTCGTCGTCATGGGCGTCTTCTCCGCGATCTTCACCTCGATGAAGACGGCGGATTTCGCCCGCGAGCTCGAGGTCGCCCAGTTCGACCTCGAGACGGTCATGGAGGACATCCTGAGCGAAGCCTTCGACAGCACGGCGGCGGCCTACCCCCAGGGCATGACGATCCAGCGGGGAACGAAGATCTTCCGGGTCGGCGGGACGACCCGGACGTACGACGACCTGGTTCTGCGGAACGAGAGCATCCAGGTGTCCTATGTCCCCTCGGCGACCGCGGACCCCCTGGAGATCCGGCTGACGGCGACCTGGACGAACCGGGACGGCCGGCCGCAGACGCTGCGGCTGGCGACGATGAAGACGCGGTAGGGCGGGGGGCTTTGGATGGAGATCCCGATGAGGTGCGAACCGCGGGGGCCGGGGCGGAAGGCGCGCGCGCGCGGCTTTTCGCTCATCGAGCTCCTCGTCGTGGCCGTCGTGTTCGGCATCATGCTGGTGGCCGCTTTCGCCTCGATCCGGACGGCGGCGGACGCCCAGGCGTCGGGGGCGCGCCTCGTGGATCTCCGCTCCGGCGCCATCCGCGCCCTCCGGCAGATCGTGGGCGACCTCAAGGAGACCGGGCGCGTCGATCTCTCCCCCCCGACGGGCCGCGTCTATCCCTACCTCTTCTCCAACGGCGCGGCGACCGGATACTTCGCCGCCCTCTCCCACGCCTCCCCGAAGAACAAGGCCAAGCCCGGCTCCCAAGCCAGCGGCGTCAGCTCCGAGATCGTCTACGTCCTGCCCCGGGACCTCGACGGGGACGGGACGCGGATCCGGGCCTCGACCGGCGCCATCGAATGGGGGCCGGAGGACTGGAGCATCGCGCTCCTCCCTCAGCCGGACGGGACCAACGTCCTCTGCCGGCGCCGGGACGGGGCCGTCGAGCGCGTCCTCGCCCGCAACGTCAACCGCGTTCTCTTCGAGGATTACCACACCGACCCGTCCCTCGGCTTCAACCAAATCCGCGTTCGGATCTGGATGGTCTTCGATGACGGCAACCCGGCGAACTACCTGGAGACGTCGGTGGCGGCGACGGTGAACATGCGGAATTATCAGGAATGAGCGCGCCCCGTGCCGCAACGGGGAGGCCGGAAGGGGGATCCATGCGACACGATCGGGCCCGCTGCCGCGTCGGCGTTTCAGGACGGGGGCCTCGCCGCGAGGCGGGCTCCATCCTGCTCATCGTCACCGTTGTCATGGTCGTCGGCGCGGGGCTGGCGGTGTCGCTGCTGACGCTCGCGTTCGGCCAGTTCGAGTACGCCGGCTCGCTCTCCGACGTCCACCGGGCCGCGCGGGTCGCGGAGGGCGCCGCCGCCCAGGCGGAGCGGGACATCCGCAGCGCCCTCTCCAACTACGCCGCGATCCCGACCGGCGCCAGCGTCTCGATCGACGGCGTCGCCGCCTCGTACGTCACCGCCCCCGTCCATGCCCAGCGCATCGAGTCCGACGCCGTCGGCATCCAGTCGCTGCTCCAGTACTACCGCGTGGAGGGCGACGCGACGGTCGGGAAGTCCATCGGGCGGGCGTACAAGCTGGTCGACATCGGCCGCACCCCGATCTTCCAGTACGCCGTTTTCTACAGCAACGACCTCGAAATCTTCCCCGGCCCGACCATGACCCTTTCCGGGCGCGTCCACACGAACCGCGACCTGTATATCGGCTCCAACGCCTCGCTCACCCTCGACACGAACTACGTCCGGTCGGCCGGGCGGATGTTCCGACAGCGCAAGGACGACGGCTCGATCCCCGGCGGGACGCTCTCCGTCCGGGAGAGCCGGCCGGGGAACAACTTCAGCGACTGGGCGGGGGCGATGGACAGCGACTCGGATCCCCACTGGGTCGACCACGCCATCCAGACCTGGGGCGGGACCGTGATGAGCGGCGAACATGACGTGAGGGAGGTCAACACGCCGGCCGTCCCCGCCATCCAGCCCGGCGGCTACTACAGCAACCAGGCCTCGCTCGTGATCAAGGACAACAAGGCTTACTTCAAGGGGACCGACGTCACGGCCTCCCTCCCCGCCGGCACGATCACGGAGAAATCCTTCTTCGACGGCCGCGAGGAGAAGACGGTCAAGACGACGGTGATCGACGTCAAGAAGCTCGGGGCGTCCGGCTATTTCCCGCCGGACGGGCTCGTGTACGCCTACCGGACCGATGCCACGTCGAGCCAGCCGAACGGGATCCGCCTGCAGAACGGCGCGGAGCTGCCGGCCCCCCTGACGGTCGTGTCCCCCGACCCGGTCTACATCAAGGGCGACTACAACACCGTCAACAAGAAGGGCGCCTCGGTCATCACCGACGCCATCAACCTGCTTTCGAACAGCTGGGACGACACCAAGAAGGACAACGGCACGCTGCCCGCGGCCTCGGCCACCACCTACAACGTCGCCATGATCACGGGGAACCACCAGACCAACGGGGCGGGCTACGGCTACAACGGCGGCCTGGAGAACCTGCCGCGCTTCCACGAGAATTGGACGGGGAAGACCGCGAAGATCCGCGGATCCTTCGTCAATCTCTGGACGAGCCAGATCGCCAAGGGGCCCTGGGTCTACGGCTCCGACAACTACACCGCCCCCAACCGGGATTGGGACTACGACACCGACTTCAACGACATCAGCAAGCTGCCCCCCTACACGCCCATGGCCGTCCGCACGGCGAAGAAGGTGTACTGGGAGTGGCGATGAGGGGCGAAATGGGGAGTGCCGGTCGATTCCCGCAGGCCCCGGAGGAACGTTCCGTGACGCGAGCCGCAACCCGTGTTCTGGCCGCAGTCGTCCTGTTCACGCTTGCTTTTTCCGCCGCCCGCGCCGACGTCGTCCATCTCCGCAACGGCGGGCGGATCGAGGGGCGGATCGTGTCGGAGACGGACGCGGCGGTGGTCGTGTCGTCGGAGGGCGGCCGCGTGACCGTGCCGCGCGCCCAGGTTGCGTCGGTCGTGCGAAAGCCGGCAAGCGTCCCGGCCCCGACCGTCGCGGACGGGGCCGCGCCCCCTCCGGCGCGGCCGGCCCCGGCGGACGGCGCCGTCCCCGGGTCGGACGCCGCGGAAACGGCCGCCGAGGAACCGAAGGCGCCGGAGGGGGGCGAAAAGCCGGCGTCGGCCGCCCCGAAGCCCGCCCCGCGCACGCCGGCGGATATCGAGAGGCTGCGGCGGACGATCGCGGCGATGATGGAGCGGGTCGGGACGGAGGGGGCCCCCACCCGCGAGGCGTTCGCGACCGCGCTGACGGGGCTGGGGCCGGACGCGACACCTCTCCTCCTCGAGATGCTGCCGCGCCTGGACTCGATGGACCGCCTCCTGCCGGCGGTGACGGCGATCGCCGCGGCGCCGACCCCGGAGGCCGAGTCCGCCCTCGTGCGGCTGGCGGGGGCCGATGAGGCGGAGCGGCGGCACGTCGCCGCCTTCGGCCTCGGCCAGTGCGGAGGTCTCGGCGCGGTCCCGGTGCTCGGCCGCCTGCTGTTGGATCCCGCCGACATCGTCCGCTACTCCGCGCGCGAGGCCCTTGTGAACCTGAAGGCCCGGCAGCCGGGCCCGGAAGCGACCCGAACGGTGCTGCGGGCCTTGGAGTCGGCCCGCGGGCCGGCCCGGCGCGAGTGCCTGCTCCTCCTGGCCCAACTGGACGACCCGGCCGGCCTCGACGCGGTGGAAGACGCGGCCGCGCGGGCGGAGGGGGAGGACCGCGCCGAGTTCTGGAAGGCCCTGGGACGCATGGGAGACCCGCGGGCGGTCTCTTTCCTCCGGCGTCGGCTCGGATCGGAGGACGCAGCCGAACGGCGCCTGGCCGTCGACGCCCTGGCCGGCCACCGGCGGGTGACGGCCGTTGTCCCCCTCCTCCTCGGGTGCCTGGACGACGAGGCCCCGCCGGTCCGCGCGGCGGCCCTGCAGGCGCTCGGGCAGCTGGCCGGGAAGGACCTCGGGCCGGAGGCGTCCGATTGGCGCGCGTGGTGGGAGGACGAGCGGCGGGCGGTCGAGGAACGGGAGCGGATGCGGGGCGAGCGGCCGTGAACTGGCTGGAATGCATCATGCGCCTGGCGGTCGCGGCGGCGGCCGGCGTCGCCGTGACGGCCGCGCTGCCGGCCTCGCAGGGGGGGAGCCGCCCGGCCCGGCTTGTCGTGGCCGGGGCGACGGGCGCGGCTTGCCTGGAACTGATCGCGGCGGCCAACGTGCCGCTCGAGTCGCCGCTCCTCTGGACCTTCACGCGGATGACGGCGCCGCTGGCCTGGCTGCTGCTGCTGGCGGGCGTCGTGTCGCTGCTGCGCGCCGCGCCGGCCTCGCCCCGTCCGGATCCGGCGTCCTCCGCCCCTGTCGCGTCCCCGCCGCCGGTTGCGCCTTCCCCCCGGCCGTCCCCTCTTGTCGCCCCGAACTTCCTCCGTCCGCGGCGTTGACCGGTGTGGGAGGGGGGCCTTGCCGGCCGAGTCATTTCTCACGATCGGGCACAACCCCGATTCGCGGCAGACGGCAATCGGAGGGAGGCGCGCCGTTCCGTGTCCACGGCTCGTGTGACGGCGAATCAACCCCTCCCACCCTCACGGCTCGATCCGGATTTCGAAGAGCGCCGCCACCTCCCGCACAAACGATTGATGGGCCGGCGGGCAGCGGCGGTGCCACGCTTCCAGGTAGCGTTTCAGGTCGTAGCTCGCGTCGAGCGTCTCCGCGTTGAGGGCGGAGACGGACTGCCAGCGCGACGGCTGCGCCTCGAAGCGGGGGAGGAGGTGGACGGCGACGATGTTGTTCTTCTCCCGGTCGGTGGCGTTCGCCCGCAGCGCCTCCGCGTTCTCGCGGTACCAGGCGGCCAGCGTCGTCCCCGGCGGCAGGGCCGCCTTCCGGATCCGCTCCTCGGCGTATGCATGCAGGTGCTTCGCGTAATCCTTCCAGTGCGGGTAGGGCGGCGACGTCTTCCAGGTCTCGGCCGACCTCCGAAGGACGAAGAGCGAGGCCGTTTCGCAGATCGACTCCTCGAGCCACTTGCAGGGATTCGCGTCTTCGTCGTAGTTGCAAAGGATGTGCCCCATCTCGTGGGCGAACTGGAAGGTGTACTGCGCCCAGAGGGTGCCTCCGGTGGCGAGTTTCACCTGGTATTCGCCGTTCGGGCCGCGCCGGTAGAGGACGATGGGCCCCCCCTTCGGCTCGACGAGGACGGGGGGCAAGCGGCGGTCGGGGACGTGCCGGAGGAGCTCGAAGGCGGCGAAGCGCAGCACCTTCTCGACGTCGGGAATCGCCGCCTCCCAGTCCGCCTGCGGATTCGGGCGGATGTCGATCGTCTCGGGCGTCAGCGGAACGGCCTGAACGGCCGTCGGCGCTGCGGGGGCGGCGATTGCAAGGCCGACCGTCCCGGTCAAGACGGCCGTCGTTGCGGCGAGCCGGGCGGCGTGGCGGGGGCGCGTGGCGGGCATGACGACATTATAGTCGAGGACTGGAGCTCCCGACAACATCTGAGCGGTCTTGAGTTACCCCCCCGGTGCTCCAGGCCCGCCGCGAACGGCATTCATCCTTCGCGCCGTTCTCCCCGCCCAAACCCCGTCCCCGTCGACACCCCGCCCCCGTCATCCGACACCCCGCCCCCATCAGAGGGCGGGGCGGGCGCGGAGGGGGGGGGGGGGGACGGGACACACCCTCTCCCTATCTCCTGCGGCGCGCCGCACGCGCCGGGAGCTCCCCACGACCCTGACCGGCCGGTGTTTTGCCGCGCCCCGCGCCCCCCGGCGTAGCCCTTTCCCACTCCGCCGGGGGACCGGAGCCACGGCAGACGGTGTATAAGCAAATCTCGTGCCACAATTTCAAATCTCGCGCAAGTCGACAACCCGGAAGAAGTTAGGTGAAAATCAGCCCTCGGTGCTCCCGTCGTGCGGTGTTACTTTACGTAACATTGCCTCGATCCTGTGCCTCCTCCCTATGCACCACCCCCGCTTTGCGCGTTCACCGGTCGACCGACCGCGGGCGGCACAGGCGTGCCGCCCCTGCGGACGTTGCGTTTAGAGTTGAGGGGCGGGCCGACGGCCCGCCCGGATGGGTCCGTGGGATTGCGTGGCGCGTGGGCGAGGCGACAGGCAGTGCGGGCGGCACGGGCGTGCCGCCCCTCAGGCTTTCTCCCCGTCCAGTTCGTCGCGCAACCTCCGACATCGGCATCCGGACTCCCCGTCGATCTGGCGCCGAGTATCGGCGCTTCGCCGGCAGCGACGGGGTCGGACGGCGCGCAACGACGGCGGGGGCCTCGATGATGCGGATGATGTGGGAGGGGGTTGGCCGGCCCGCATGAGCCGGCCTCCTTGGGGCCGGACAACCCCGATCTGATAGGAATCGATCGGGGTTGTCCCACGTCGGGACACGGATCGTTCGTGGGACAAACCCCTCCCACGCTTTGGGGCCGCCGGTTGGTGGAGCGTGACGACCGCCTTCGCGCCGGGGAGTAACGCAACGGCTGGACGAACTGAAATCTGGACCAGATGGGGGGGCAGGTCCGGGAAAGGCCGGGACCCGTCGGGGGGGCGGGTGTCGTGGCGCCGGCCTCACGCCTCCCGACGCTTCAGGATCTCCAGGAGGTACGCACCGTACCCGCTTTTCATCAGCGGCTTGGCCAGCGCCGCCAGTTGCGCGTCGTCGATCCACCCCATCCGCCACGCCACCTCCTCCGGGCAGGCGATCTTCAGTCCCTGGCGCTGCTCGACCGTCGCCACGAACTGCGCCGCCTGGAGGAGCGACTCCGGCGAGCCCGTGTCGAGCCACGCAAAGCCGCGCCCGAGTTTCTCGAGGCGGAGCCGGCCCTCGCGGAGGTAGAGGTTGTTCAGGTCCGTGATCTCGAGCTCGCCGCGCGCGCTGGGCGCGAGCGACGCCGCCCGGTCGCAGACGCGCCCGTCGTAGAAGTACAGTCCCGTGATGGCGTAGTTCGAGGGGGGCTGCGCCGGCTTCTCGACGATCTCGGTCACGCGTCCCTGCGCGTCGAAGGCGGCCACGCCGTATTGGGAGGCCTCGCGGACCCAGTACCCGAAGACGGTCGCCCCGTCCGTCTGCGCCGCCGCGCGCCTCAGGATCTCGCCGAACCCGCGCCCGTAGAAGATGTTGTCCCCGAGCACGAGCGCCGCGGGGGCGCCGCCGAGAAAGGATCGCCCGATCAGGAAGGCCTGCGCGAGCCCCTCGGGCTTCGGCTGCGGGGCGTACGCGATCGAGATCCCCCACGCGCGTCCGTCGCCCAGCAGCCCCCGGAAGGCCGCTTGGTCCTGGGGCGTCGTGATGACCAGGATCTCCCGGATCCCCGCCAGCATCAGCGTGCAGAGCGGGTGGTAGATCATCGGCTTGTCGTAGACGGGCAGCAGCTGCTTGCAGACCGCCTGCGTCACCGGCCAGAGCCGCGTCCCCGTCCCGCCGGCCAGGAGGATGCCCTTGGTGATCATGGGGGCATTCTAGTGTCGCGGCCCCGCGATGCAATCGAAATGGTTGGCGCGGCGCGGGGTTGTCGCTACGATGGCGCCTGGTTTGGACGCAAGGTTTTGCGGCCGGCGGGAGTGTTTTGGGGGAGGCGCCGTGCCCCCGAACGACGCGTCAGGACGCCGCGAGCAGGTGATGCGCCTGGCCCTGGAGCATCGCGCGATGCTCTGGGGCTTCCTGATGGGGCTGACGAAGAATCCCCAGCTCGCCGAGGATCTCTTCCAGAACACGTACCTTGTGATCTGCGAGAAGTGGGAGCAGTTCCAGCCGGGGACGAACTTCCCCGCCTGGGCGCGGCAGATCGCCCGCTACGAGTTCCTCGCCGCGGTCGATCCCGGCCGCAGGCCGTTCGTGACGGCGGAGATGGAGGTGTTGGAGGCCGCCCTGGTCGCGGCGGCTCCGCCCGACCGGCCCGCGGCGGACGCCGACCGGCGCGAGGCCTTGCGGGCCTGCCTGCGGGAGCTCCCGGCCCGCGGCCACCGCGCCCTTGCCCTGCGGTACGGGGAGGGGCTCGACGGCGGCTCCGTGGCCCGGAAAATGGGGGTTTCGCTGAACGCCCTCTACACGCTCCTCTCGCGCGTGCGCAAGATGCTGTCCGAGTGCGTCGAGCGGCGGATCCGGTCGGGGCCGGCGTGACTCGGCGAACGGCCGGCGTTCGTTGGTGCGGGTCGGCGATTCCCGGTCCCTGGTCGTGTGCCCCGTGCCTCCCGGGACGCGAGACATGGACGACCTCCTCCGTGAACGGATCGAGCGCTACTTGGCCGGCGGCCTGACGGACGCCGAGGCGGGGGCGCTGTTCGAGGCGCTGCGCCGGGATCCCGGGGCGCTGGCCCACCTCGGCCGCGTTCTCGTCCAGCAGGCGCACCTGCGCGACGCGATGCGCGATGCCGGGGCGGCGGCTCTTCGCGCGGCGTCCGAAGGCCCCCCGGCTTCCCGCCGCGCCGCGTGGGGCTGGGCGGCGGCGGCCTGCGCGGCCGTTGCGGTCGGGGCGGTCCTTTTCTCGGGATCGCGCGCGGCCTCCCCCATCCGGCCGGGCGCGCCGGCCCCCCCGGGAATGTCGGCGCGGGACGGGACCGGGGAATCGGTCGCCCGCGCGCCGGTCGGATCGGGGGCGGGATCCCAGGCCGGGGTGTCGCCCTCGGCCCCGCCGGATGCGGGGCCGGCCACCGCCGTGCTTCCCCCGGCGTCCCTGGCGCGCCTGGTCTCCGTGGCGGGGCCGGCCTTCGTGGTCACCGATGCAGGGCGGATCCTCGCTCACGCGGACGCGCCGCTGGTCCCGGGCCAGGGCGTGCGGACGGAAGGCCCGGACGGGCGCGCGGTCTTGTCGTTCCCCGGCGGGTCCCGCTTAACGCTCGGCGCCGAGACATCGGTGACGCTGTTCGACGCGGGCCGCGGCCATACCCTGCTGCTGGCGGGGGGGACGGTCGACGCGTCGCTCGTGTCCGCCGCGGCGGGACCCGACGTCCTCCTGGTCACCCCCCATGCCGAGGTCTCCGCCTCGGACGCGCGGCTGGTCTTGCGATGCGCGACCGACGGGACGCGTATCGATGTGGCGTCCGGCCGGGCGCGGTTCACGCGCGGGTTGGACCGGGAGACCCTGGAGGTCGCGGCCGGGCAGTGCGCTGCGGCCGCGGTGGGGGAGGCGTTTGTCGCGCGTCCGACGGGGCCGGACGCGCCGCCCCCCGCGCCGATCCCGGCGCCGGAGCCTGCGGCGGCGGCCGCGGCCCCCGTCGCTACCTCCGGGAGGACGCCGGGACCCGAGCCCGTCGGGCCCGCCCCGCCGGGCGCCCTCCCGGCGGTCGGAGGCGGGGCCCCGACACGGTCCATCACGGCGCGCCTCGAGCGCGTGCAGGGCGACGTGCGGATCCTCGGCGACTCGGGGGCCTCCGGCCGGCGCGATCCCGCCCGGGCGGGGGATGCGATCCTGTCGGGACAGGGGATCGAGACGTTCGGCGCGGGCGCCTTTGCCGTTGCCGTTTGTCTCGACGCGACCCGGATCGAGATCGGGCCGGACGCGAGGGCCTTTTTCGACGCGGAGGGAAATCGTGTCTCCCTCGATTATGGGGCGATCCGGGCGGACGTGTCGAAGCAGCCGCGCGGGGCCTCTGTCGTCCTGGGGACGCCGCACGCCGAGGTCCGTGTGCTCGGGACGCGATTCCTGCTTGCCTCCGACCCGAAGTCGACGACCGTGGAGGTGGAGGAGGGGCGGGTGCGCTTGGCGCGGCGGGAGGACGGCGCCTCGGTCGTGGTGCTGCCCCGGCAGTACGCGTCCGTTCGCGGGCGCGCCCCGCTCGTGTCCCGCCCCGTTCGGATCTGGCGCTCGGAGGACACGGTCATGAACCCGCCCGGCGCGCCCCCGGCGGTCGTGCCGGATCTGTCGGGTCGGCGGGCGGCGCGGCTGGAGTTCTACGAGTCGGGCCGCGACGGCGGCGTCGAGCCGGGCCGCCCGCTGTCGGTCTTCGTCCCCGGGCGGCACCTCGATTTCGGGAACCGCGACCGGTTCAACCACTGCGACCAGTACTGGGCGCATGCCCCGAAAGCGTATCCGTACGCGGGGAAGAGCAACGTGGGCCGGGGGGAGGATGAGGGGGAGCGGGGCGCGCCGCCGCCCCTGGGCGTCCGCGACCTCCAGCTCCACCCCCCGAACAACGACCGGCTGACCGTCGCCGCCTTCGTCGTCCCGGTCGCCGGCCTCTACCGGGTCCGGGATCTCGGGGTGCGGCGCGTGGACGCGCGCGGCGGTCCCGTCCGGTATCTGGTCTTCGACGCGCAGGACCGGCCGATCGCGGAGCTCACGGCCACGCCGGACCGCGCGTGGGTCTGGGAGTCCCGCAGCTTCGCCCTGGGCTTTCTTCAGGCGGGAGACCGGATCCGCTTCGCCGTGGCGCGCGCGGGCGACTACGGCTGGGACGCCGCCGAGATCGCGTGGACGGTGACGGCCACGGAGTAGCACCCGGCGGGGCGATGCCCCTGATCCTCTTGTCGGCGACCGGCGCACCGATTACGATCGGGCCTGCCGGACGATCGCGTGGGAGGACGACGGGCATGCGCTGCCGCCGGATCCTGTCCCGCTTCCTCCTGGCCGTCCTCCCGGCTGCCGCGGTCGCCTCCCCCGTCCCCCCGGCCGGGACCCGGGACGGGAGCCCGGAGGCGCCCGGCCTATCCCCGCGCGTCGACCGGCACGGCGACCCCCTTCCCCCCGGCGCCGTGGACCGCCTCGGCACGGTTCGCTTCCGGCACCGCGCCGTGTGCGCCCTCGCATACGCCCCCGACGGCCGGATCCTGGCTTCCGGCGGGGAGGAGGCCTCGATCCGGCTCTGGGACTCGGCGACGGGCCGGGAGGTGCGGCGGCTGGCCGGCCATGCGGGGACCGTTCGCTCCATCGCCTTCGCCCCCGACGGCGCGACGCTGGCCTCCGGCGGCGACGACCGGACCGTGCGTCTCTGGGACGCCGAAACCGGGGAGGCGCGGGCCGTCCTCCGGGGGCACGAGGATCATCTCTGGTGCGTCGCCTTCGCTCCGGACGGCCGGACGCTGGCCTCTTGCGGGGGCGACGGGACGATCCGGCTCTGGGACGTCGCATCGAGACGCGAGGTTCGCATCCTGCGCGGCCACGAGAACTGGGTCTCCTCGGTCGCCTTCTCTCCGGACGGGAAGACGCTGGCCTCGGGTGGGAAGGACTGCAGCGTGCGGCTGTGGGACCCGATGACGGGGCGTGTCCGGCATGTGTCCCGCGAGCACGAGGCCTGGGTCGCCTGCGTCGCCTTTTCGCCGGACGGGTCGGTCCTGGCCTCGGGGGGGGAGGACGACCAGGTCGTGCTGATCGCGACGGCCACCGGCGCCCCCCTCCGGTCGCTGGCGCGGCACGACGCGCGCGTCAATGCCGTCGTTTTTTTGCCGGACGGACGGCACCTGGTATCGTTCGGATCGGACGACGTGGTCTGCCGATGGGACGTGGCGACGGGGACCTGTCTCGAGACGGCGGCCGCCCCGTGCGGCGGCGGGGGGCTTGCCCTCTCGCCGGATGGCCGGTGGCTCGCCCTGGAGGGACACCGGAGCCTCTCCTTCAGCTTCTGGGACGTGCGGGCGTGGCGGCCGGCCGTCGATATGCGGGGCCATGCGGGTCTCGTGGGTGCGCTCGCGTTCGGTCCCGACCGGACGCGGCTGGTTTCCGCGGGGGACGATCACCGCTGTTTCCTGTGGGATCTGGAGAAGGGGCTCGGCCGGGAGGTGCGCGCGCCGAGACTTGTGGCGCGACTGGCCGTGTCCCGGGACGGGACGTGCCTTGCCCTGGGGGGACAGGCGGGCGTCGATCTCTGCTCGTTCCCGTCGGGCGCGAAGCGGGCCTTCATTCGTTTCCCCAACGTCGTATCTCTGGCCTTTGCCCCCGGGCGGAGGCTGGTCGCCGCGTCGATGTCCGGGACGATCGTGGTGGACGAGGGGGAGTCGTCTCGAACGCGGAATGTCGAGCAGACGGGTGCGTTTCACCGCTGTCTCTCGGACGACGGCCGCTATCTCTTCCTGTATGCGGGGCAGGGCGATGACCGCGTCCTGGTTCTCTCCGTCGATTCCGGACGGGTGGTCTCGCGGCTGCCCGACCGGTCGGCCTGCCGGATGGATCCCGGCTTCTCGCGGGACGGCCGTCTCCTGGCCTTCGGCGGCGGGGAGGCGGGCGTGACCGTGGTCGAGTCCGTCACGGGGGGCGTCGTGGCCCGCCTCCCGAACGCGGGGGAGTCCGTCCGCCGCGCCGCCTTCTCCACCGACGGCCGGATCCTGGCGCTCCAGGACGGCCATCGGGGCGTGCGGCTCTTCGACGTCGAGTCGGCCCGTCTGCTGCAGGAGGTCCGCCCGGCGGGCGACGGGCTCGGCGACGCCCTGGCCTTCGTCCCCGGCGCGGCGACGATCGCCGTGGCGACCGGCGACACGTCGATCCTGCTCTGGGACGCGGGGCCGGCCTGGCGGGCGCTGGACGGGGGCGAGGCCCCGGCGGCGCCCGATCCCGATGCGGCCTGGGCGGATTTATCGGGTGACGACGCCGCGCGCGCCTATCGTGCCGTCTGCGCCCTGGCCCGAGCCGGCGACCGGGCCGTTCCGCTCCTCGACGGACGGCTTCGCACGGGCCCGGGCGGCGGGGGCGCGGATGCCCGCGTCCCGCAGCTGATTCGGGAGCTGGATCACGACGACATCGAGATCCGCGAGCGCGCGGAGCGGGAGCTGCGGGCGTCCGGGGACGTGGCCGGCCCCGCGATCCGGCTGGCGCTCGAGGGCTCCCGCTCGGCGGAGGCGCGCCAGCGTCTCGAGCGGATCCTGTCCGTCGTGGGAACGGAGGCCCCCGTCCCGCTTGCCCCGGGCGATCTCCTGGCGCGCCACCGCGCGATCGGGGCCCTGGAGCGCATCGGCAGCCCGGCGGCCCATGCCGTCCTCGAGCGGCTCGCGACGGAGTCCCCGATCCTCCGCGAGCGGCGGGAGGCGCGGGAGGCCGTGGGCCGCATGGCGGGCGGGCGATGAGCGCGAGGCGCGGGCGCGGGATCGGCGGGGGACCTGACGCGACCCGTTTTGAATTGTGAATCGTCCGTCGCCCGCCGTATGATTCCCGCCAAGCCTCTTTTCGGAGGATGTCCGTCATGTCGAGCCGATTCGCCGGAATCGTCCGGGCCGCGATCCTGCTCCTGCCCGTCCTGCCGGCCCGCGCCGGCGACGCGGCCCCCGACTGGCCCCACTGGCGCGGACCGGACCGCAACGGGGTCAGTTCCGAGACGGGATTGGAGACCGACTGGTCGGGCGGGCTCCCGGTGCTCTGGAAGGCCTCCGTCGGCACCGGCTTCGCCTCCTTCGCCGTCTCCGGCGGCCGCGTCTATACGACGGGCAACGCGAACGACACCGATACCGTCTATGCCTTCGACGCGGCCACGGGGACGGCGGCCTGGACGCACGCCTACCCTTGTCCCCTCGACCCGAAGTATTACGACGGCGGCACCAGCGCCACCCCGACGGTCGACGCGGGGAAGGTCTATACCCTGAGCAAGGCCGGCCACGTCTTCTGCCTCGATGCGGAGACGGGCAAGCCCGTCTGGTCCCGCGACGTCAGCGTGGATCCCGGCGCGAAGCCCCCGACCTGGGGGTTCGCCGGCTCCCCGCTGGTCGACGGCCCGCGCCTGATCCTCAACGTCGGCGCCGCCGGTCTCTGCCTCGAGAAAACGACCGGGAAGATCCTCTGGAAGTCCGGCAACGGACCGGCCGGTTACTCGACGCCTCTGCCGTGCACCATCGGCGGCCGGCGGACCGTCGTCCTGTTCGTCCAGAAGGCCGTCGTCGGCGTCGACCCGGAGTCCGGCGCGCTTCTTTGGGAGCATCCCTGGAAGACGAGTTACGATGCGAACATCGCCGACCCGATCGTCGCCGGCAGCGAGGTCTTCATCTCCTCCGGCTACGGGACCGGTTGCGCCCTCCTGAAGATCGAGGGGCAAGCGGTGGCCGAGGTCTGGCGCAACCGGAACATGCGGAACCATTACAGCTCGTGCGTCGCCTGGGAGGGGCATCTCTACGGCGTGGACAACGACACGGGCAAGAAGAACGAGATCCGGTGCCTGGACTGGAAGACGGGCGAGGTGAAGTGGGCTCAAGAGGGGCTCGGCTGCGGGACGATCGCGATCGCGGGCGGGCGTCTGCTGATCCTCGGCGAAAAGGGGGAGCTCGTTCTGGCGGAGGCCTCGCCGGCCGGTTGGAAAGCGATCGCCCGCGCGCCGATCCTCGGCGGAAGATGCTGGACGGTCCCCGTGCTCTGCGGCGGCCGTCTCTACGCCCGCAACGCGAAGGGCGACGTGGTCTGCGTGAAACTGAAGTGACGCGGCCGTCGGCGGCGCTCCGGACGGCCTCCGTCGGCACCGGCTATCCCGCCGTCGCGGCGGCGGCCGGCCGGCTCTGTACGATGGGGAGACCCGGCGGCCGTTGCTGGACCCCGCCTGTCGTCCTGTGCGATGAGCGCGTCTTCGTCCGCAGGGCGGACGGGGGCGTGGTTTGCGTGGAGCTCCGGAGGGGAGGCTGATGCCGGAACCCGGCCCGGTCCCGTATCGCCGCGAGCGGTTCGAGGTCCAGTTGCCTGCGGACCGGATCTACAGCCCGTCGCATTGCTGGCTGCAGCGGGAGGCGGACGGGGCGTGGCGCGTCGGATTCACGCCCTTGGCCGTCCGCCTTCTCGGCGAGCCCGTCGAGTGCGCGATCACGACGCCGCCGGGCTCGCCGATCTGCATCGGACAGGTGGTCGGCTGGCTCGAAGGCTTCAAGGCGGTCACGGAGCTTTACGGTCTCGTCGACGGGTCGCTCGTCGGCGGCAATCCCGACCTGGCGCAGGACGTGTCGCTTCTGAAGACCGACCCGTTCGGCCGGGGATGGCTTTACCGGGCGACGGGGTCGCCCGCGGCGGACTGCACGGACGCCCGCGGCTACGCCGGCGAGCTCGACCGGACGTTCGACCGGCTCGAGGCGGGGCGGGGGCCGGACGGCGTGGCGGGCGGCGGGCCGGCGCCGTGCGATTGAGACGCGCGCGGGGGCCGCGGGAATCCCGTCCCGGTTCCCCTGGATTGCGCCGGGTCCTTTCGGAGGGGCCGGACCGAAACCGGTGTGCGCCTGATGCAGCCGATCCGCATCCTGTACTGCCATTGCGCCCGGACGGCGGCCGCTCCGCCCCGCGAGGTGCGCGAGGCCGTGCTCCGCCGGCTCGCCGCCTCGGGCCTCCCCGTCGAGGCCGTGCCGGACCTGTGCCGTCTGGCGGCGCGGAAGGACCCCTCGCTCCGGCGGTTCGCGGAAGGGGGGCCGCTTGCGATCTTGGCCTGCGCCCCCCGCGCGGTCCGCTGGCTCTTCCACGCCGCCGGCGCCCCGCTGCCGGACGACGGCGTGACGATCCTGAGCTTGCGCGAGCCGGGCGCGGAGGGCGCGGTCGATGCGTTGATTGGACACGTCAAGCCCGCCGGTCCCGCCGGCAACGCGTCCTTCGACGGGGTGGCGGCGGAGGGGGCGCCGGAGCCCCCCGCCTGGTTTCCCGTCCTCGACTTCGGGCGCTGTACCCACTGCCGCCAATGCGTGAGCTTCTGCCTCTTCGGGGTCTACGAGGTCTCCGGCGGACGGGTCCGCGTCGTCCAGCCCGAGGCCTGCAAGCCGGACTGCCCGGCCTGCGCGCGCGTCTGCCCCGAGGGCGCGATCCTTTTTCCGAAATTCCCCCACGCGCCGGTGAACGGGGCGGACGGGGGGACGGTGGCGGAGGCGGTGGCGAAGATCGACCTCTCCGCCCTGCTGGGGGGGGGCGTTTACGCCGCGCTCAAGGACCGGGGAGCGGGGCCGCGCCGCCGGTTCGCCGTCGGGCCGTCGGCGCCTCCCCGACCGCCGGATGAGGGTCGCCCCGCGTAACGGCGGGGAATACCGGGAATGGCCTGAACACGCATGCTGTATCAACTTGCCCGCCGGTTTCTGAGCGAAGCCGCCCCGCGGCCCCTCTGGAAGTTCCTCTGGAACGGGGCGGTGGGCGGATTTCTCTCCGTGGAGCGTTTCAAGCGCCGCCTCCGTCGCGGCGTCGTCTTCCCGCCCTTCCTCTTTCTTTCCATCACCAGCCGGTGCAACCTCCGCTGCCAGGGATGCTGGGTGGACGTCGACGCGGCGCCGGCCGAGCTGGACCTGGCGACCCTCGATCGCGTGCTCCGCGACGCCAAGCGGATGGGGAACCGCTTCTTCGGCCTCCTCGGCGGCGAGCCCTTTCTCCACCCGGGCCTGCTGCCGCTGATCGAGCGCCACCCCGACTGCTATTTCCAGGTCTTCACCAACGGCCACCCGATCACGGAGGCCGCCGCCCGCGCGATGCGCCGGCTCGGGAATGTTTCCCCGCTCGTCAGCATCGAGGGGAATGCGGCGGCCAGCGACGTCCGACGCGGCGGCTCGGGCGTCCTGGAGAAGTCCCTCCGGGGGCTCGCGCGGTGCGTCGAGGCGGGGCTCATCACCGGCGTGGCCTCCAGCATCTGCCGGTCCAATTTCGACGACCTCGTCGGCGACGCCTGGCTGCGCGAGCTGATCCGCCGGGGCGTCCTGTACGCCTGGTTCTATACCTATCGCCCGGTCGGGCCGCGCCCGGCCCCGGAGCTGGCCCTGTCCGACGACCAGTTGCTGGCCCTCCGGCGCTTCCTCGTCGGGGCGCGGACGCGGCTCCCCATCGCGATCATCGACGCCTACTGGGATGCCGACGGAAACGCCCTCTGCCCGATGGCGGTCGGGATCAGCCACCATCTCGGGCCGACGGGCGGGGTCGAGCCGTGCCCGGTGATCCAGCTGGCCGCGGAGTTCGTGCCGGGGGACGGTGATCTCGGCGGGGCCGTCGCGCGCTCGGCCTTCCTGGAGGACCTGCGCCGGACGGCCGCGCAGGCGGGCCGCGGCTGCATCCTGCTGGAGCGTCCCGACCTGGTCCGCGTCGTCGCCGGGCGGCGCGGCGCGCGCGACACCACGCGCCGCGGCACCGTGCTGGCGGAGCTGGCGGGGATGGTCCCGCGCGGGAGCCAGGACCTGGGGGCCCGGCGGATCCCGGAGGCGAGCGCCTTCTACCGCTTTGCCAAGCGTCACTGGTTCTTCGGCTTCGGCGCGTACGGGTAGGCGATGCCGGCTTCTCGTCCGGGCGCGGAGACCGGCCCGGGCGTGGCGGGCGTGATGGCGTGGCGGGCGATTCCCGCCATGGTTTTCGAGCCTTTCCGGGGCCGTTCTGGTATGCTGGGAAACGCGCGCTGCCGTCCTTCCCGCGGAGCGATCGCATGACGACGGATGACCCGCGTCCGCGCCCGATCGGGCCGCTCCTCCGGCGCCCGCCCATGTCGGGCATCCCGCCCTCGCGCCGCGAGCGCGACCGCCTCCGGCGCATCGTTCAGGACTATCTGCTCGGCGTGAAAGCCGTTCCCCCGATCCCCCTCGAGGAGCTGCGGGCGCACGCCGACGCCGTCGCGCGGCTGGCCGGCATCGACGGCGGGTGCCGCGACTATCTGGCCATCCTGGTCAACAACGAGCTCTGGCGGGAGTCCCTGGCCGCCGTCCCCTTCGACCGCCGTCTTCTGCTGCTGCCCCGGTGCCTCCGCGACGACGCCCGCTGCCGCGCCCGGCTCGATGCCTTCGGACTGGTCTGCGGCGGCTGCGGCGGCTGCGCGATCGGCGACCTGCAGGACGAGGCCTCCCGCCTCGGCTACGCCGTCCTCGTCGCCGAGGGGTCGCCCGTCGTCATGTCCATCATCAAGTCCGGCCAGGTCGACGCCGTGATCGGCGTCAGCTGCCTGGAGGTGCTCGGGAACGCCTTCCCCTACATGGAGGCGGCGGCCATCCCCGGGATCGCCATCCCGCTGCTCCACGACGGCTGCCGGCAGACCGACGTCGATCTCGACTGGGTCTGGGACGCGATCCACCTGACGCGGGACGACCGGACGTCGCGGCTCGACCTGGATGCGCTGCGCGCGGAGGTGGCCGGCTGGTTCGCCCCGGCGGCGCTCGAGGCCGTTCTCGGGCCCCCGGCCGGGCCGACCGAGGCGCTCGCCCGCGACTGGCTGGCGCGGCAGGGGAAGCGCTGGCGCCCGTTTCTCGCCGTCTGCGCCGCCCAGGCGATGCGCGACGACCCCGCCGCGCCCGTCCCCGCCGCCGTTCGCCGCGTCGCGCTCGCCGTCGAGTGCTTCCACAAGGCGTCGCTCATCCACGACGACATCGAGGACGGCGACGCCGTCCGGTACGGCGAGCGGACGCTCCACGCGGAGCACGGCGTGCCCGTGGCGCTCAACGCCGGCGACTTCCTGATCGGCGAGGGGTACCGGCTGATCGCCGCGTGCGGCGCGCCGGCGGAGCGGGTGGCGGAGATGCTGCGCGTGGCGACGGACGGGCACCGCCAGCTCTGCCTCGGGCAGGGGGCGGAGCTGGGCTGGGCGCGCCGCCCGGAGCCGCTCGCCCCCGAGGCGGTGATCGACATCTTTCGGAAGAAGACCGCGCCCGCCTTCGAGGTGGCGCTTCGCCTCGGCGCGCTCTGCGCCGGCGCCGGCGCGGAGGTGGGGGAGATCCTGCACCGCTACAGCGAGGCCCTCGGCGTCGCCTACCAGATCCGGGACGACCTGGAGGACTTCGCGGGCGGCGAGGCGCCCCCCGACGCCGGCGCCCCGCGCCCCTCGCTGCTGCTCGCCTTGGCCCACGCGCGGGCGGGCGGCGAGGCGCGCGCGCGCACGGAGGCCCTCTGGCGGCGCGGGACGGCCGCCGGCGGGAACGACGCCGCGGAGGCGGCCGGCCTCGTGGCCGGGCTTGGCGTCGCGGAGGAGGCCCGCGCGCTCTTCGAGTCGCACAAGGCCGAGGCGATCCGCGCCCTCCGTCCCCTCCGCGACGCCGGCCTGAAAGGGATGTTGCGCCGGATCCTGGGCAAGATCTTCAACGATCTCCGGCTCCGCGGGTGGTGCGCCGAGATCCAGGCCGGCCGCGCCGCCGGCCGCGCCGCCGGGGCGTGACGCACGCGCCGGGCGATGATGCGGCGTCCCGTCCCGGCCGGTTGGGCGCGGGCGGGGCTTTCTCCCTGTTCGGCGGGTACCGGTCGTGAGCATCCGTTCCGACATGCTGGCCGCCGCGCGTCGGGCGCCGGACGCCCTCGAGGGCGACGCCGTGGACCGCGTGCGGGAGTTCCTCCTCGGGTGCGCCCACCCCGGCGGCGGCTTCGTCGACCGCGCCGGCCGTCCGGATCTCTACTACACCCCCTTCGCCGTCGACGGGCTGATCGCCCTCGGCGCGGAGCCGGCGTGGGACGCGCTCGCGGCCTTCCTCGGCCGCTTCGGCGGCGGGGAGGATCTCGATCTCGTCCACCTCGCCGCTCTCGTCCGGGCCTGGGCGGCGATGCCGGCCGGCCGGCTTCCCGCGGAGACGCGGCTCGGCCTGCTCCGCCGCCTCGAGGCCTTCCGCACCGCCGACGGGGGCTATGCCTCGACGCCGCAGGTCGCGCACGGCGACGTCTACGGCGCCTTCATCGCCCTCGGCTGCTGCCAGGACCTCGGCGCCACGCTGCGCGACCGGGACCGGCTGCTGCGCGGTCTGCCCGGCCTGGCCGCGGCGGACGGCGGCTTCGCCAACGAGCCGGGGCAGCGGGAGGGGATCACGCCCGTGACGGCGGCGGCGGCCGTCGTCGTCCGCGAGCTGGGCGCGCCCGTCCCGCCGGGGCTCGGTGCGTGGCTCCGGGCCCGGCGCGTCGCCGGCGGCGGATTCAGCGCCGCGCCGTCGGTGCCGACGCCCGACCTGCTCTCGACCGCGACGGCGCTCTTCGCGCTCGCACGCCTCGGCGAGCCGGTGGATGCGCTGCAGGATTCCTGCCTGGACTATCTCGACTCGCTCTGGGACCCGCGCGGGTCGTTCCGAGGCGGGGCGGGGGACGCGGCGCTGGACTGCGAGCACGCCTTCTACGGGCTGATGGCGCTGGGGGTGCTGGCCGGCGGCGGGTAGTTAGTCGTTCTTGAACGTGTACGTTCCGTCCTTCAGCGTGCCCTCGAAGGTCCGGCCGCCGGCTTCGACCCGGAGCGTGCCCTGCTTCCAGCCGAGGCGGACCGGCGAGGGGCCGCCGTCCGCCCCGGCCCAAAGCGCCCAGTGGCGCTTCCAATCGTGCTCGTGGCCGTTGCGGAAGACCCGGGGCAGGCCGCCGTCGGTCAGCGCGAGGCCCACCGACTCGCCCAGGCAGCCGGTCAGATCGACGCGTTGTTCCGCCAGCCGCTCCAGCCCGAGACGGCTCTTCGCTTTCACGGCCGCCCGGAAGGCCGAGAAGTCGCCGTGCGTCTGCGGCTCGCCGATCTCCAGCGCCAAGCCGCAGGCGCCCGTTCCCGTTCCCCGGGCCGACCAGACGTGGTCGAGCGGGAACACGTTTTGGCCCTTGCTGAAACAGGCCGCCTGCGTCGCCGCGGCGTCGATCCCGTTGGATCGGGCCTGGATTCGGTGGATCGCAAGCCACGTCGTTTCGAGCCGGATCAAGGTGGTCGCGCCGTCGTCCTCGATGGCCGCATGCTTCGGCAGGAAGAGGAAGAACGTCGTGTCGGGCTTGGCGTTCATCCACAGGATCAGGTTTCGGTAGTGCGCCACGAGGTCGCCGCCGGCCGCGCCGGTCGAGATGCCCTTGTAGCCTTGGGTCGATGTCGCCAGGATCAGCGTGTCCGCGCCGCGCTGCGAGCAATCCGCCAGCAGACGGAACCCATTGACATCCCCGACGTGGCCCGTCGGGAGCGTGCCCACCTGGTACGTGTGGCCGATGAAGGTCGTCTCGTGGAACGCGGGCCGATCCTCGCCGCCGTCCTTCTGGAACCAGCCTTCGTAGCTCGGTTTCGATGCGAGGATCTCCACGGGCTTGACATGATTCTTGCGGGCCAGGTGCACGACCGCCTCCGGCGGCCGGTAGGGGCTCGTCACGAACGTGATGAAGTCCCGGTAGGGCGCGCGGTCGGGGATCGGGCAGTCGCCGAAGTAGAGCGCGAGCTCCCCGGCCGTTCCGGCATACGGGCCGATATTGTTGTAGTCCCGCTTGTTCGGCCCGCCGTACGAGCCCCGGTAGTACTTCACCGCGCCGGCGGTGAAGAGGAAGTCCAGCGCCGCCTTGCCGAGCAGCCGGACCTGGGGGTCCTTCGCGAAGTCGTAGAGCTGGAGGTAGCCGGTCATCGTGTGGCTGAGGTAGTTCGCGCTGTCCCACTCGCCCATGCCGGTGGCGTAGAGGGCCGAGACGTACGCCTCGATTCGCCGCCGGTAGGCGGCCTGCGTCTCCCGGTTCCCGGTCTCCTCGGCCATCAGGTACACCGCGCACTCGCGCATGGCGCGCAGGTTGTCCGTGTTGCGGACGTCGACCCAGCTGTTCATCGTCTCGGGCGTCCAGCCTTCCTGGCGCTGCTTCCACGACGGGTTCGGCCGCCACAGCGGGTCCTTCTCGGTCCAGATCCGGGCCGAGTCGAACAGGCGTTGCCGGTAGGCCGGATCGAGGTAGGGGCCGAAGAAGAAGTACTTGCGCACCTGGTTCCGGATCGTGAAGCAGGCGTACCAGTCGACCTTCAGCGTCTGGGCGTTCCAGGGGTCGTTGTCGTCGGCTTGGAGGAACTTCAGCGCCGGCTCGCGGTTGCCTTTGACGAAGTCGATGAAGGCGTTCGGGTAGCTCTGCTTCTCGTTCTCGAAGTAGGTGCTGCCATAGCGGCCCGCGGCCGGCGGAAAGGCGTCCAGCCGCTGATTGGCGCGGTCCCAGAAGTCGGACTCCCACGCGGCCGGCCACGGGTTGCGGAATCGGTCCTCGAGGGGCGGGTGGCGCACGACGATGCGGCCTGCGTTGTCCGTGGCGATTCGCTCGACGAATGCCTGGCCCGCCAGGCGGCCGTCGGGCGCCGCCCCGAGGGCGCAGGCCGGGATCAGCAGCCGGGCGATGCGCATCGTTCGGGGCTCCTTTCCCGGGCGTTCCCCGCCGGCGCCGGTGCGCCCGCCGTCCTCGGACGGGCGCCGCCGCGGTTGCCGGGGGACTCCGAACGGGCCCGGAACGGGGAGTATAGCCGGACGGGACGGGGAGGGGCAACGGGCGCATCGGGATCCCGGGACGGACGGTTCCGGGGGGCGCCGCGCGGTCGGGGCGGGATCCGGCGCGGGGACGTGAAATCCGTTGAATCGGCCCCCCGTTGGCACTACATTCCCACGGTTCGTCGTCCCGACGGACGCGATTCCCAACTTGGAGGCGCCATGGTTTCCTACAAGGATCTCGGCTTCGTCAACACGCGCGAGATGTTCGCGAAGGCGATGCAGGGCGGCTACGCGGTCGGCGCCTTCAACTTCAATAACATGGAACAGCTCCAGGCGATCATCGTCGCCTGCGTCGAGTCCCAGGCCCCCGTCATCCTCCAAGTCTCCAGCGGCGCCCGCAAATACGCCAACCAGATCATGCTCCGCTACATGGGCCAGGGCGCCGTCGAGATGATGCGGGCGCTGGCGAAGGAGAAGAAGCTCCGGGAGATTCCCATCGCCCTTCACCTCGACCACGGCGACACCTTCGAGCTCTGCAAGTCCTGCATCGAGTCCGGCTTCTCCTCCGTCATGATCGACGGCTCCCACCACCCGTTCGAGAAGAACATCGAGTTGACGAAGCAGGTCGTCGATTTCGCCCACGCCCACGACGTCACCGTCGAGGGCGAGCTGGGCGTCCTGGCCGGCATCGAGGACGATGTCCACGCCGAGAAGTCGCACTACACCGACCCGAACCAGGTCGAGGAGTTCGTCAAGAAGACGAACGTGGACTCCCTGGCCATCTCGATCGGCACCTCGCATGGCGCCAACAAGTTCAAGCCCGAGCAGTGCACGAAGGGGCCGGACGGCATCCTGGTCCCGCCGGAGCTTCGGTTTGATATCCTCGACGAGGTCGCGCGCCGCCTGCCGGGCTTCCCGATCGTCCTCCACGGCGCCTCCTCGGTCGTTCCCGAGGCGGTCAAGCTGATCAACGACAACGGCGGCAAGCTCGAGAGCCCGATCGGAATCCCCGTTCCCCAGCTTCGCCGCGCCGCCACCGGCCCCGTCTGCAAGATCAACATCGACTCCGACGGCCGGCTCTGGATGACCGGCGGCATCCGCAAGTACCTGAAGGAGAACCCCAAGGAGTTCGATCCCCGCAAGTACCTGGGCCCCGCCCGGGACCTGCTCGTGGCCATGTACAAGGACAAGAACGAGAAGGTGCTCGGCTCCGCGGGAAAGGCGTGAGCCGCCGCCCGAGGCGCGGCTCGGGTCCGGACGACGCGATCCGTCGGCCGCCGCCCGCAAGGGCGGCGGCCGTTTTCTTTTCACGCGGCGGTCCGGCATTATAATAATGGAGGATGCGATTGACCGCCGCGATTCCCAGGGGGGGCTTCGGCTTTCATCGGCGGGGGCTCATGCTGACGCGACGGGCGACCGTGGAGCGCGGGCTGTCCGCGGGGTTCGCCTCCGCGCTTCCGGTCCGCGTCCGGGCGGACGATTCGGCCGGCGCCCCGGGTGCCGACAGGCCGAACCTTCGCTTCGGGATCGTGGCGGACGTGCAGTACGCCGACAAACCGCCCAGCGGTCGGCGCGACTACCGGGGGTCCCTGGCCAAGGCCGCCCGGTGCGTGGAGGCGTGGAACGGCGCCGACCTCGCCTTTGCAATCGAGTTGGGCGATCTGACCGATGACCGCGCGCGGGATGGGACGCGGGAGGATCTAGCCCGGATCTGCGACGTCTTCACGTCCCTGCGTCCCCCCCTCCGGCACGTGGTCGGCAACCATGGCCCGCCGACGGCGGGGCGACAGGCTTATCTGGAGGCCCTTGGGCTCGAGAGGCCTTGGTATGATTTCGGCGTCCCCGGGTGGCGCTTTGTCGTCCTGGACGCGACGGGGCTGAGCCTGAAGGCGTGGCCCGCCGGGTCCCCGCGTCGCGCCCAGTCCGAGGCCTTTTCCCAGGCGCACCGCGGGTGCGGGACTCCCGAGCCCGTGGACCACAACGGCGGGATTGACCCGGAGCAGATGGCCTGGCTGCGCGGCGTGCTGGCGAAGGCGGTCGCCGCCCGGGAGCGCGTGGCCGTTTTCTGTCACACTCCCGTACTGGCCGAAGCCAGCCGTCGCTCCCATCTGCTCTGGAACCACGGTGAGGTGCTGGCCGTTCTTGAGGCCTGCCCCGCAGTCGCTGTGTATTTCGCCGGACACGATCATCGGGGCGGATGTGCGTTTCGGAACGGCATCCATCACGTGACTCTCGAGGGAATGGTCGAAAGCCCGCCAGGCGGAAATGCCTTCGGGATTGTCGCGGTGTGTCCCGACCGCCTGGTTCTTCTGGGCGTCGGCACGGTGACCAGCCGAACGATGGCTTTGCGCGCGGGGTGACCTGGAGGGGCTTGCCGGCATGCCGACGGACGCCCTGGACATCGATCGCGCCCTCCACCACGTCCGGTCGGCCCTGCTGGCCGCGCGATCGCCGGACGGTCACTGGGTCGGCCGGCTCTCCAGCAGCGCGCTCGCCACGTCGACGGCGGTGATCGCGCTGGCTGTCGCGGAGCAGGTGTGCGGCGGGTCGGCCGGCGTTCCGGCGGGACTTATCCGGGGCGGGCTCGACTGGCTGGTGCGGACGCAAAACGCCGACGGCGGGTTCGGGGACACGGACCGCAGCGCCAGCAACATCAGCACGACGGCGCTCGCCTGGGCCGCGTTCGGGGCGGCGGGCGAGCGGGCCGGCGCGGCGCACCGCGACGCGGAGAGGCGCGCGGAGAAGTGGCTGGCCGGCCGGGCGGGGGGACGGTCCCCCGGCGCCCTGGCCGCCGCGATCGAGCGCCGCTACGGGAAGGATCGAACCTTCTCCATCCCCATCTTGACCGCCTGTGCGCTGTCCGGCCGGCTGGGGGAAGGGCGGAATGCTTGGCGCCATGTCCGGCCCCTCCCGTTCGAGCTGGCCGCGTTTCCCCCGTCCTGGTTTCCCGCGCTCGGCCTGCCTGTCGTCAGCTATGCCCTCCCCGCCCTCATCGCCGTCGGCCAGGCGAGGTTCCACCACCGGCCGCCGCTCAATCTCCTGCGCCGCATCCTTCGGGCCGTGACACGCGGCCGGACGTTGCGCCGTCTCGAGGCGATCCAGCCCGAGGGCGGCGGTTTTCTCGAGGCGGTCCCGCTGACCAGCTTCGTGGTGATGAGCCTGGCCGGCGGCGGGGCGCCGGACCATCCCGCCGTCGCGCGAGGCCTCGATTTCATCCGCCGGTCCTGCCGCCGCGACGGCAGTTGGCCGATCGACACCAACCTGGCGACCTGGCTGACGACGCTGGCCGTCAACGCCCTCGCGGCCGGGCCGGACTTCGCGCTCTGCTTGGCCGGCGAGGAGCGCGACGTTCTCCTGCGCTGGCTTCTCGGCCAGCAGCACCGGGCCCTGCACCCGTACACGCAGGCCGCGCCGGGCGGCTGGGCGTGGACGGACCTGCCCGGGGGCGTCCCGGACGCGGACGACACGGCGGGGGCGCTGCTCGCCCTTCGCGCGCTCTCCGTGAGGGACGGCGGGGAGGCGGAACCGGGCTCCGTTCCCGCGGAGGCGGTCCGCGACGCGGCGGCCGCGGGCGCGGGCTGGCTGCTCGACCTCCAGAACGGCGACGGCGGCATCCCGACCTTCTGCCGCGGATGGGGGACCCTGCCCTTCGACCGGAGCGGGGCGGACCTCACCGCGCACGCCCTCCGGGCCCTGGCCGCGTGGAAGCCGGACCTGCCGGACGCCCTCCGGGCGCGGGCGGACGCCTTCGCCGCGCGCGCCGGCCGGTTTCTCGTTCGCGCTCGGCGACCGGCCGGGGCCTGGGTCCCGCTTTGGTTCGGCAACGAGCGCGCGCCGGGCGAGGAGAACCCCGTGTACGGCACGTCGCGCGTCCTCTTGGCGCTTGCGGACGCGGCCGGCGCGTTTCCCGAAGCGCTGGCCGAAGCCCTCGCCCAGGCCGCCGGCGGAGCCGCGTGGCTTCTGAAGGCGCAGCACGGGGACGGCGGGTGGGGCGGCGCACCGGGTGTCCCCGCCTCCGTCGAAGAGACGGCGTGGGCGGTCGAGGGGCTCGCCGCGACGGTCGCGGCTCGTCCCGCCCTGCCCGGCCTGGACGCCGCCGCGGCGAGGCAGGGCGTCGAGCGGGGGGCGGGCTGGCTGGTGCGCCGTGTCGCTTGCGGGGGGGAGTTCGAGCCCGCGCCCCTCGGGTTCTACTTCGCGAACCTCTGGTACTACGAGGCGCTCTATCCGCGGGTCTTCGTCGCCGGCGCCCTCGGCCGGGCGCGTCGCGCGCTGGCGTGAGGTCGGGGCCTCCGGCGGATGTGCTTGGCTCCCGCGCGTTCTTCTGCTATGTAGACGTGGGTTCCGCCTCAGGAGACTCCGATGCGATACTGTTGCCTGCTGTTCTCGGCCGGCTGGGTTGCGGCCGGCTTGTCCTCGACCGCCTTTTCCGCCGACTGGCCCACCTGGGGGGGCGATGCCACCCGCAACATGGTCTCGGGGGAGTCTGGTCTCCCGTTGCACCTCGATCCCGGCAAGCTGGCCCCGGATGGGATCACGATCGACCCCGCGACCCTGCAGGGCGCCCGGTGGGTCGTCCCCCTCGGCACGCAAACCTATGGCAATCCCGTCGTCGCCGGCGGCCGCGTCTACGTCGGCACCAACAACGATCGGCCCCGCGACCCCCGCCATAAAGGCGATCGAGGCGTCCTGCTCTGCTTGGAAGAGGAGACGGGAGCGTTTCTCTGGCAGCTCGTTGTCCCCAAGCTCATCACGGGCAACGCCAGCGATTGGGAAGGGCTCGGCATTTGCTCCTCGCCGACGGTCGACGGCGACCGCGTCTACCTCGTGACCAACCGGGCCGAGGTGGTCTGCCTCGACGCGAAGGGGTTGGCCGACGGCAACGCGGGGCCCGTCGTCGACGAGGCCCGGCTGCTGGCGCCGCCGGGCGCGGAGCCCGTCGAGCCCGGCCCCCGGGATGCCGACGTCCTCTGGGCCTTCGATATGCGGGCGGCGTTGGGCGTCATTCCCCACAACATCGCCAGCAGCAGCCCGCTCGTCGTCGGCGGGCGCGTCTACGCGACGACCTCCAACGGCCGGGACTGGACCCACGCCAACACGCCCGCCCCGTTCGCCCCCGCCCTGGTCTGCCTCGATGCGGCGTCGGGGGCGCTTCTGGGGGAGGAGGCGTCCGGCATCGGGGAACGGCTCTATCACGGGAGCTGGTCCTCCCCCGCCTACGGCGAGGTCGGCGGTCGCGGTCTCGTCTTCTTCGGCGCCGGCGACGGATTCTGCTACGCCTTCGAGCCGGTCCCCGTCGCCGGCCCGGACGGCCGCGGCCGCCTGAACGAGGCGTGGCGCTGCGATTGCAATCCCCCGGCGCACAAGGCGAGGGACGGCAAGCCGATCGCCTACCCCGATTCGGAGGGGCCCAGCGAGATCGTCGCCACGCCCGTGTTCCACGAGGGCCGCGTTTACGTGGCGGTCGGGCAGGATCCCGAGCAGGGGGACGGCGTCGGCGCGCTGTCGTGCATCGACGCGGCCACCGGCAAGCCGGTCTGGACATCCACGAAGATCCAGCGCAGCCTCTCGACCGTCGCCGTCGCGAAGGGCCTGCTCTTCACGGCGGATTATGCCGGATTCGTTCACTGTCTCGACGCCGCCACGGGCGAATCGCTCTGGACGCACGACATGAAGGCGCATGTTTGGGGCTCCCCGCTGGTCGCCGACGGCCGGGTCTGGATCGGCGACGAGGACGGGGACCTGGCGGTCCTCGACGCCGCGAAGGTGAAATCGCTCCGGGCCGAGATCTCGTTCAGCGGGCCGATCTATTCGACGCCCGTGGCGGCCCGCGGCGTCCTGTATATCGCCACGCCGGCGCACCTCTTCGCGTTTCGCGCCCCGAAATGACGGCGAGGGAAGCTTGAACCGGAGCACCTTGAACTTCCTGGTCGATGCGCTGGCGGTCGTTCTGGGGTTCGCCGTCGCGCTCACGGGACTTCTGCTTCGTTACGTGCTGCCGCCGGGCAGCCGGGGCGGCTGGGGGCTTGCGCTTCTCGGCTGGGACCGCCACGATTGGGGGGATCTTCACTTCTGGCTGTCGGTCGGTTTGGTCCTTCTGATGCTCGTTCACCTCGTCCTGCATTGGTCGTGGGTCTGGGCGACAGCCTGCCGCATGGCCGGCGCCGGCGGCGGATCGTCCTTGGACCCGGGACGCGCCCGGCGCACGCGTGTCGTCTACGGCCTTCTGTTCCTGGCTGGTCTGGCGTTCCTCTTGGTCGCGTTGGTTCTCCTGGCGCAAGCGCTCGTGGCGCGGGACGGTTCCGGCCGGGGCGGACACGGTCATGGCCGGTCCCGCACGGATGCGCCCGGTGCCGTTGACCGTCAGGCGGATGGCTCGGCGGGGCCCCTGCCCGGGACGGATCCAGACGCGGGCGATGCCGGGAGGCGGGAAGGGGCTTTTCCCTCCGATGGAACGGACCGGTCGATGGGGCACGGGGCTGGCGCATCCCGGGACGGGGGCCGGATCCGGGGCTCCATGACCCTTCGCGAGGCCGCAGAGGCTTCCGGCCTCGGCGTCGATCGGCTGCGCGCGCGCCTGGGGCTGCCGGACACCGTCCCGCCCGACGAGCGTCTCGGCCGGATCCTTCAGGCCCACGGCCTGACGATGTCGGATGTTCGTCAGGCCGTGGAGACGGATTCCGGTCCGGGATCGGGAGACCGGCCGTGAGGGCCGTGCGCGCGTTGGGGCGTCCGGCGCGGAGCAACCCCATTTTTTTGTCGGGATTGGGGGGCTCTGCGCTGCGCGGGGGCCGTGATCGGAAAAGCAATCCTTTACACGATTAGGCATTTCGATATAATGCTGCAAATGGCGGTCCGGCTGGCGCGCGTGCGGCGCCGTCCAGTCCTGACCAACCGCATTCATCACGGAGCGCCTGGCCGGGATCGGTGACGTCGTCCGGATCCCGTACATGCCGGCAAGGGGGCCGCGGGAATCCCCGGTCGGGCGCGACGAGCCGTCCCGTTGCGGTGGATCGAGCGAACGGCATGCCTTCCGGTGCCGTCGCGGCCTTCGTCCCGTGTTCGGGGCGAAGACGGCCGGGCCCCCCGGCGACCGCCAGTCTTGGGACCGTCTCTCCGTCTGCCGGTGCCACCTCCGTGCTCTGAAAGGGGACGTATGACGACCCAGTTCAAGCGCTGGATCAAGTACGAGGCCGACACGGACCCGGACTTCGCCCGGTCGATCGTCGAGTCCCCGGGCGGGGAGCGGCTTCGCCACTGCATCCAGTGCGGCACGTGCAGCGGGACCTGCCCGCTGGCGACCCACATGGACTACACGCCGCGCCGCCTGATCCAGATGACGCGCGAGGGGTTCAAGGCCGAGGTCCTCAGCAGCTTCACCATCTGGCTCTGCGCCAGCTGCTACAGCTGCACGTGCGACTGCCCGAAGGAGATCAAGATCACCGACATCATGTACGCCCTCAAGCGCCGGGCGATTCAGGAGGGCGTCTACCCGCGCCGGAGCTTCCCCATCCCCGTCCTCGCCCGCGAGTTTTTCAAGATGGTCTACAACCGGGGCCGCGTCTCCGAGTCTTGGCTCGTGACCTTCCTGCTCCTGAAGACCAACGTTCTGAAGTTCTTCAGCATGACGCGGCTCGGTCTGGGGCTGCTCCGCACCGGCCGCTTCTCGCCGAAGATCGAGTCGATCGAGCGGCGCGAGGAGCTCCAGCGGCTGCTCGACGCCGTCGGGGCCGCCAAATAGGGGAGAGCACCCGTGAGATACAGCTACTATCCGGGCTGTTCGCTGAAGGGGACCGGCCGGGCGTACGAAGAATCCCTGCTGCCCGTCTTCCGCGCCCTGAAGGTGGAGCTGGCGGAGATCCCCGACTGGAACTGCTGCGGCGCGACGGCCTACATGTCTTCCGACGAGAGTTGCGCCTTCGCCCTCGGGGCGCGCAATCTGGCGATCGCCGAGCGCGAGAAGGCCGGCGACGTGATCGCCCCCTGCAGCGCCTGCTATCTCAATCTCAACAAGACGCAGCACTACCTGGCGGAGTACCCCGACATCGGCCGCAAGGTCCAGGCCGGCCTTCGGGCCATCGGCATGTCCTACGCCGGGACCCTGAAGGTCCGCCATCCCCTCGACGTGGTCATCAACGACGTCGGCCTTGACGCGGTCAAGGCCCTCGTCCGGAAGCCGCTCAAGGGGCTCAAGGTCGCCCCCTACTACGGCTGCCAGATCGTTCGCCCCTATGCCACCTTTGATGACGCCTTCAATCCGACGACGATGGACCGCCTGCTGGCCGTGCTCGGCGCAGAGGTCGTCCCGTATGGCCTGAAGACGCGGTGCTGCGGCGGCAGCCTGACGGGGACGCTCGAGCCGGTCGGCGTGCCGATGGCGCACCGGCTCCTGCTCGAAGCGCGCGAGCGCGGCGCAGACATGGTTACGACCGTTTGTCCCCTCTGCCAGTTCAACCTGGACGGCTATCAGGGGACGGTCGGCGGCGGGGCGGACGAGATCGCCATGCCGGTCACCTACTTTACGCAGTTGATGGGGATCGCGTTCGGCCTGCCCGCAGCCGACGTCGTCCTGAACCGCGGGATCGTGCCCGCGGAGGACGTCCTGGCCCGGCGCCAGATCGCGGTTTAGGCGGCCGCGCGCGTCAACCGAAACCCGGCGGACATCGGATCAGGGGCGAAGGACATGGAATCGAAGACGAACGGCGGTGCCCGGATCGGAGTCTACGTTTGTCACTGCGGCTCCAACATCGCCGCGCAGGTGGACGTCAAGGCCGTGGCGGAGTACGCCAGCGCCCTCCCCGGCGTGGTCCTCTCGAAGGACTACAAGTATATGTGCTCCGACCCGGGGCAGGAGATGATCAAGCAGGACATCAAGGACCACCGGCTCGACCGCGTTGTGGTCGCCTCCTGCTCGCCGCTCCTTCACGAGCACACGTTTCGGACCGCGACGTCCGACGGGGGGTTGAACCCCTATCTTTTCCACATGGTCAACATCCGCGAGCACGACTCGTGGGTGCACGAGGACCGCGCGGCGGCCACCGAGAAGGCGAAGGATCTCGTCCGTGCCGCCGTCCGGCGCGTCGCCCTCCACACGGCCCTCGAGACGCGGCGGGTGCCCATCCATCCCGACGTCCTGATCGTCGGCGGCGGCATCGCCGGCATCCACGCGGCGCTGACCGTCGCCAAGGCGGGGAAGAAGGTCTATCTCGTCGAGAAGGACGCCACCATCGGCGGCCACATGGCCCGCTTCGACAAGACGTTCCCGACGCTGGATTGCGCGGCCTGCATCCTGACCCCGAAGATGAGCGAGGTCCGCGCCCATCCGAACATCACCCTGTGGACCCTCTCCGACGTCGTGAAGGTCGACGGCTCCGTCGGCAACTTCCAGGTCACCGTCCGCCGCCGCCCCCGGTATGTCGTGGAGGACCTCTGTGTCGGGTGCCTCGAGTGCATCAAGGCCTGTGTTTTCAAGGAGGCCAAGTTTCCCGACGAGTTCAACCTCGGGCTGGGGAAACGGAAGCCGGTTTACATGCCTTTCCCCCAAGCTGTTCCCCAGGTCGTGCTGATCGATCCGAACACCTGCATCGAATTCAAGACGGGGAAGTGTAAGAAGACCTGCGCCGCCGCCTGCGACCGGAACGCGATCGATTTCAAGCAGGCCGAGCAGGTCGAAACGGTGACCGTCGGGACGATCATGCTTTCGACCGGCTTCCAGGTCTTCGATGCGGTCCGGGACCCGCGGTACCGCTATAAGCAGATCCCCGAGGTCTACACGGCGCTTGAGATCGAGCGCATGGTGACCGCCTCCGGCCCGACCGCCGGCGAGATCGTGATGAAGGACGGGCGGCACCCGAAACGGGTGGCCATCATCCACTGCGTGGGGAGCCGGGATGAGCGGACGAACCGTTACTGCTCCCGCGTCTGCTGCATGTATTCGCTCAAGCTCGCGCACCTCATCAAGGAGCACTCCGGCGCCGAGGTCTACAACTTTTACATCGACATGCGAACCCCCGGGAAGGGCTACGAGGAGTTCTACGACCGCCTGCTCGGGGAGGGCGTCCATTTCATCCGCGGCCGCGTGGCGGAAGTGACCGACGTCGCCGAGACGCCCGAGGAGAAGGGGCGTATCGTCGTTCGGGCCGAGGACACCCTGGCCGGCGTTGTCCGTCGCGTGCCGGTCGACATGGTCGTGCTCTCGGTCGGGCTCGAGCCGCGGGCGGACAGCGCGGAGGTCCGGCGGCTCTTCAACATCAGCTGCGCCACGGGCGGATTCTTCCTGGAGCGCCACCCCAAATTGGCCCCGGTCAACACGGCGACCGACGGGATCTTCCTGGCCGGCTGCTGCCAGGGGCCGAAGGACATCCCCGATACGGTGGCCCAGGCCGGCGCCGCCGCCGCCGAGGCCCTCATGCTCGTCATGAAGGGGCACGTCGAGATCGAGCCGAACACGGCGCATGTGGTCGAGTCGGACTGCTCCGGCTGCAAGTCGTGCATCGGGCTCTGCCCGTACACCGCGATCTCCTTCGACGAGGAAAAGAAGAAGGCCGTCATCAACGAGGCCCTCTGCAAGGGCTGCGGAACCTGCGTGGCGGCCTGCCCGTCCGGCTCCATCGTCCAGAACCTTTTTACCGATGGCGAGATCTTTGAGGAAATTGAAGGAGTCCTGAATGGCTAACGCCGTGCAGCCGGCCCCCGCCGCGGCCCCTGCCGCCGGGGCGTTCGAGCCGAAAATCGTGGCGATCTTCTGCAACTGGTGCACCTATACCGCGGCCGATCTGGCGGGCACCTCCCGCATGAAGTACGCGCCGAACACGCGCGTCGTCCGCGTCATGTGCTCCGGGCGCGTCGACCCCCAGTTTGTCCTCGACGCGTTCGCCCGCGGCGCCGACGGCGTCCTCATCGGGGGGTGCCACCCGGGCGACTGCCATTACATTGAGGGGAACTATAAATGTCTCCGCCGGGCCCGCTTACTGCGGCGGATGCTCGGGGATCTCGGCATCGAGGCGGATCGGTTCCGCCTGGAGTGGATCTCCGCCTCCGAGGGGGACAAGGTCCAAAAGGTTGTCAACGAGATGGTCGAGCAGGTTCGCGCCCTCGGCCCCCTCAACCTTCCCGGCCGGCTTCGGGACGCCGACCGGGAAATGGAAGGCGCCCACCCGGCGCCCTGAGGCAGGGTGCGGGGCGTGCGGAGCCCGCTGAATCGCGCGGCGCGAAGGCGGAATCCCGCCCGGATGTCGCGAGTGCCGTAGCCCGATGGAAGGAGCCCGTGCATGGCCGATAAGCCGAAAGTCGCGTTCTATTGGTGCGCCTCTTGCGGCGGCTGTGAGGAGTCCGTCGTCGACCTCGCCGAGGATATCCTCGGCGTCGTCGAGGCCGTGAACATCGTCCTCTGGCCTGTCGCCATGGACTACAAACGGAAGGACGTCGAGGCAATGCCCGACGGCTCCATCCTCGCCGCGATGATCAACGGCGCCATCCGCAGCTCCGAGCAGGAGGAGATGGCGCGTCTGCTCCGCCGCAAGAGCCAGGTCGTCGTCGCCTACGGTGCCTGCTCCCATCTCGGCGGCATCCCCGGACTGGCCAACCAGTTCGGCCGGCAGCGCATTCTCGACTACGTTTACGACGGGGCGCCGTCGAACGTCAACCCCGGCCATGTGCGCCCCCAGGTGCGCTTCCAGGAGGACGGGCGCGAGGTCACGCTGCCCGAGCTCTGGCACGTCGTCCGGTCGCTCGATCAGGTCGTGGAGGTCGATTACTATCTTCCGGGCTGCGCGCCGACCCCCAAGATCCTCAAGGCCGCCCTCGGGGCCTTGCTCTCCGGCAACCTGCCTCCGAAGGGCACGGTCCTGGCCCCCGACATCGCCCTCTGCGACGAGTGTCCCCGGAAGGCGACCAAGCCGGCCGATATGACCTTCACGTCATTCCATCGCCCCCATCAGGTGAAGATCGACCCGGAGAAGTGTCTCCTGGCCCAGGGGCTCCTCTGCATGGGGCCCGCCACGCGCGGCGGCTGCGAGGCCCTCTGCACCAAGGGCAACATGCCCTGCACCGGCTGTTTCGGCCCCACGTCCCGCGTCCGGGACCAGGGCGCTAAAATGCTTTCCTCCGTCACCTCCAACATCCAGGCCAAGGAGGAGAAGGAGATCGACGCGGTGCTCGCGGGCATCCCCGATCCGGTCGGGACCTTCTATCGGTACGGGCTGCCGAAGTCCTTGCTCCGGGTCAAGCCCGGCGGGCCGACGGCGTAAGCGGGACGGGGGCGGATAAGGGGATGCCTCGGGTCTTGAATAGGCGCGAGGCGCTCGGTACGATGAAACGGCAGACGGAGTGACCCGCGCACGGCGCCGGCGCCGCGCGTTTCTGGAGACGTCGACCATGGCGAAAAAGCACGTTGTCGTCGATCCGATCACGCGGCTGGAGGGCCACGGCAAGATCGATATCTTTCTTGACGACGCGGGGGACGTCGAGCGGGCTTATTTTCAGGTCCCGGAGCTGCGCGGCTTCGAGGTGTTCTCCATCGGCCGGCCCGCCGAGGACATGCCCCAGATCACCAGCCGGATCTGCGGCGTCTGTCCGATGGCTCACCACATGGCGGCCACCAAGGCCCTGGACGACCTCTACCAAGTCGAGGCACCCTCCGCGGCGAAGAAGATCCGCGAGCTCGCCTACGACCTCTTCATGTTCGAGGACCACGCCCTTCACGTCTACATCCTCGGCGGTCCCGATTTCATCGTCGGCCCCGAAGCCGATCCCGCGATCCGCAACGTCGTCGGCGTCATCCAGAAGGTCGGTCTCGAGGTGGGCAAGCAGGTGATCTCCATCCGCCGTCGCGCCCGCGAGCTGGTCACCTATCTCGGCGGCAAGATCATCCACCCCGTCATGGGCCTGCCCGGCGGCGTGGCCAAGGGCATTGCGAAGGACGACCTGCCGATGTTCAAGCAGACCGCGCAGGACATCCTCGCCTTCGCCCGTTTCACGCTCCAGGTTTTCAAGGACATCGTCCTCAAGAACGACGACTACGTGAAGATGATCCTTTCCGACGCCTACACCCATAAGACGTACTACATGGGGCTGGTGGATGCGAACAACAAGGTGAATTTCTACGACGGGCAGCTCCGAGTCGTCACGCCGGCGGGGAAGGAGTACGCGAAGTTCCCCGTCCAGAAGTATCTGGACTATGTGGCCGAGCGGACGGAGCCGTGGAGCTACATCAAGTTCTGCTACCTCAAGCCGGTGGGATGGAACGGCTTCGGCGAGGGGGAGAAGAGCGGCGTCTACGCCGTGGCGCCCCTGGCGCGCCTGAACGCCGCCGACGGGATGGCCACCCCGGAGGCGCAGGCCGCCTACGAGGAGTATTTCAAGACGCTCCAGGGCAAGCCGGTCCACCAGACGCTGGCCAACCACTGGGCGCGCGTGATCGAGATCCTCTACGCCGCCGAGCGCATCGTCGAGCTGGTCAACGACCCCGAGATCACGAGCGCAGACCTTCGCATTCTTCCGACCGCCACGCCCAAGGCCGGCTTCGGCGTCGTCGAGGCGCCCCGCGGGACCCTCTTCCATCATTATGAGACGGACGAGCGCGGCCTGATCCGGATGGCCAACCTGATCGTCGCCACGCAGAACAACGCCGCCCGCATCGCGATGAGCGTCGAGAAGGCGGCCAAGGGCGTCATCCGCAAGGGGGTCGTCAGCGAGGGGCTGCTCAACAAGGTCGAGATGGCCTTCCGCGCCTATGACCCCTGCCACGGCTGCGCCACCCATGCCCTTCCCGGCCAGATGCCGCTTGTGGCGCGCATTCTCGACGCTTCGGGACGGGTCGTCCAGGAGTTCCGCAGATGAGCGTCCCGGGGCGCCGCGGCATCGTCCTGGCGCTCGGGAACGACATCCTCGGGGACGATGGGGCCGGGATCGCCGCCGGCCGGCAGTTGCAGGGCCGCGTGCCGGACGGTGTTGATGTCGTCGAGGCCGGCTTTGGCGGCTTTCATCTCCTGGATCACCTCGAGGGCTACCCGCGCGCCCTCGTTCTCGACGCCGTCGCGACGGGGGCGCATCCGCCCGGGACGGTTCTCGAGTTCTCCCGCGCTGATTTCGCCCCCCTGGCGTCCTCCCCGCATTATGTCGGCCTCCCCGAGATCCTGGCGGTCGCGGAGACGCTGCAGCTCGATTTCCCGGCAGACCTGCGCATTCTCGGGCTCGAGGTCGAGCGGATCGACACGTTTGGGACGTCGTTCAGTCCCGCCGTCGCCGCCGCGCTGCCTGCCTTCGTCGCCCGGGCCGTCTCGATCGTGAAGGAGTGGTAGCGGCGTCCCGGTTCCGGTACAATGACGCGCCCGGAATCCGGGATTGGGGGGATGACGAAGATTCGTGGAGGGATCGGGTCATGACCATGTACCGAAGCCGCCGTTCGGTGATGCGTTCCGGTGCGGGCTTGGCCGCCGGCGTCGCGGCGTCCGGCCTGATGCGCGGCCTCCCCGCTTTCGCCGAGCCGGTCAAGGTCTCCACGCCCGCCGCCGAGCGGCTCGGCTGGCGGATGGCCGTCCAGTTGTACACCTACCGGCGATTCCCCTTCTACGAGGCCCTCGACAAGATCGCCGACCTCGGCGTCCGGCACGTGGAGCCATGCTTCTTCCTGAAGCTGGACAAGGCCCGGCCGTCGCTGCAGACGAACCCGAGTCTTCCCGACGACGTGAAAAAGGAGCTCAAGGCGCGTCTGGACGACCGCGGCATGTCCATGTCCTCATACTATGCCGACCTCGGCGCGGACGCCGACAAGGCGAAGCGGATCTTCGACTTCTGCCGGGAGATGGGGGCCGGCGTGATCGTGGCCGAGCCGCCTCCCGAGGCGCTCGACATGATCGAGAAGCTCTGCGAGGAGTACCGGATCAACCTGGCCATCCACAACCACCCCGAGTCCCCGAAACAGCGCTATTGGAGCCCGGAGACGGTGCTGGAGGTTTGCAAGGGACGCGGCAAGCGGATCGGCGCGTGCTGCGACACCGGCCACTGGGTCCGCTCCGGGCTCGACCCCGTCGAGTGTCTCAAGAAGATGGAGGGCCGGATCAACGCGTTCCATCTGAAGGACGCGGTGGAGAAGGGGAACCGGAAGTCCGAGGACGCCCCCCTCGGCGAGGGCGCCGGCAACTACAAGGCCGTCCTCGCGGAGCTCAAGCGCCAGGGCTATCAGGGTCTCACCACCATCGAGTACGAGAAGGACACCGACCACCTCCAGGATGATATGGTCAAGTGCGTCCAATTCGTGGAGGAGCAGGCCAAGGCGCTTGGGGCGTAGGGGCGGACGTCCGCTGGACCCGGATGGCGCGGGGCGGTTTGTAAGCCCGGAGGATGTCGGCGGGGGGCGCGTCCTGGCGATTCGGCCGTTGTGTTCCCGGGCCCTCGGTTCCTTCGTGTCTTGTCCCCGGATCCCATGCACGAAGTCGGCCTGATGCAGGACGCCCTCCGGATCGCCTTGGACCGGGCCCGGGAGGAGAAGGCGCGTCGGGTCCTCGCGATCCACATGCGCATCGGGGCCCTTTCCGGTGTCGTCCCCGACGCGCTCGCCTTTGCCTTCGAGTGCCTCAGCCGGGGCACGCCTGCCGAGGGCGGGACGCTCAAGATCGAACGCGTTCCCGCCGTCTGCTGGTGCGCGTCCTGCGACCGGGAGTTTGCGGCCCTCGACGTGGGCTTCGAATGCCCCTCCTGCGGCGCGCCCGCCGGCGAGATCCGCCGCGGCCGCGAGATCGAGGTCGCCTCGCTCGATCTCGAATAGGGCCTCCGAAGGCGCGGGGAAGGACACGCTGGGACAGGCCTGACGGTCCGGATCCGCGCTTTTCGGGGGACTGCTCTTCATTGGGGGCGATCCCCGCCCGCGCGGGGCTTGTGAATCTGGAGCCGTGGACCATGCCGAAGCCGATGCGCGGGGCCCGCCGGACCGCCCCCTCCCGCCCCCGTACCGTGGTCGTCGCCCGGGCCGTCCTCTCGATGAACGATCAGCTGGCCGCGCTGAACCGGGATCTTTTCCGGAAGCATCGCCTGCTCGCGCTCAACATCCTCTCCTCGCCGGGTTCCGGCAAGACGGCGCTTCTCGAGCGGACGATCGCCGACGCGCGCGGCCGGTTCCGGATCGGCATCGTCGTCGGCGATCTCGCCACGGAAAACGATGCGGAGCGCCTCCGGCGGCACGGGGCTCAGGTCGTTCAGATCACCACCGGAACCGTCTGCCATCTGGACGCGGCCATGGTCGCCCGCGCCGTCCAGTCCCTCGACCTGGCCGCGCTCGACCTTCTGGTCGTCGAAAACGTCGGCAACTTGGTCTGCCCGGCTTCGTACAACCTCGGGGAGGATCTGCGGGTGGTGCTGCTCTCGACGACGGAGGGGGAGGACAAGCCGCTCAAGTATCCGCCGATCTTCTCGGGCGCGGACGTGGTGGTGGTGAACAAGAAGGATCTGGCGGTGGCGGCCGGCTTCGACCGCGAGGCGGCCCTCCGGAACATCCGCCGGACTGCGCCGAAGGCGGCGGTCCTCGAGCTCTCGGCGAAGACGGGGGAGGGCATGGAGGCCTGGCTCGCCCTGCTCGAAAAGCGCCTCGCCGCGCGAAAGCGATGAACCCGCTGCATCCCTCTGGGGCTCATGAACCACGCTGATGCGGGAGGTCGCGTGACGGAGCGGCGGCGGTATGTCGTCGAAGGGATCGTCCAGGGCGTGGGCTTCCGGCCGTTCGTCTGGCACGCGGCCCGGCGCCTCCGGCTCGCCGGGGGGGTCCGCAACGACGCCCGCGGCGTCGTCATCGAGGTCGAGGGCGCCCCCCGGAGTCTCGATGATTTCGCGCGTCTCCTCGAGACCGATCCGCCCCCGCTCGCCGTGATCGAGCGCGTGACGCGGGAGGACCTGCCGATAGCGGGCGACGACGATTTCCGCATTCTCGAGAGCGAGACGGCGGACGATCGGACCGTCCCCGTCTCGCCGGACGTCGCCACCTGTCCCGACTGCCTGCGGGAGCTCCTCGACCCCGCCGACCGGCGTCATGGCTACCCTTTCCTGAACTGCACGAATTGCGGGCCGCGGTTCACGATCGTCCGCGACGTCCCCTACGACCGGTCCCGGACGACGATGGCCGCCTTTCCCATGTGTCCGGCCTGCGCGCGGGAGTACGACGACCCCGCGGACCGCCGTTTTCACGCCCAGCCGACGGCCTGTTCCGCCTGCGGCCCGAAGGCGGTTCTGCTCGACGGGGACGGGCGGCCGGTTCCGTGCGGGGACCCGGTGAAGGAGGCCGCCCGGCGGCTGGCGGCGGGCGAGATTCTCGGCGTCAAGGGGCTCGGCGGCTGGCATCTGGCCTGCGATGCCCGGAACGAGACGGCCGTGCGGCGGCTGCGCGGCGCCAAGCATCGTGAGCGGAAGCCGTTCGCCTTGATGACGCCGGACTTGGGGGCGGCGCGGGCGCTGGCGCATCTCGGTCCCGCGGAGGAGGCCCTGCTGTCTTCCTGGCGCCGCCCGATCGTGCTGGCGCGCGCCCGCGACGGCGCGCCCGTTGCGCCGTCCGTCGCCCCCGGCCACCGCGATCTCGGCCTCCTGCTGCCGTATACGCCGCTCCACCACCTCCTGCTGCGGGAGGCGGACCGGACGCTTGTCCTGACGAGCGGCAACGTGAGCGACGAGCCGATTGCGTACAAGGACGAGGAGGCGGTGGGGCGGCTCGCCGGCATGGCCTCCGCCTTTCTGGCCCACGACCGCGAGATCCACATGCGCTGCGACGACTCCGTCGCTCGGGTCGTCGAGGGACGGGAGGTGCTGCTGCGCCGCTCGCGCGGCTACGCCCCGCAGCCGGTCCCGATGCCGCACGCCTCCCCGCGGCCGCTGCTGGCGGTCGGGGGGATGCTGAAGAACGCCTTCGCGCTCGTGCGGGGGCGGCATGCCTTCATCGGCCCGCATATCGGGGATCTTGAGAACTACGAGGCCTACCGCGCCTTTGACGAGGGGATCGCGCACCTGGAGCGCCTGCTGGGGATCTCGCCGGAGGCCGTCGCGCACGATCTGCACCCCGACTACCCCTCGACGCGCTACGCGCTCGAGCGACGCGGGGTCGCCTGCCTCGGCATCCAGCATCACCATGCCCACGTCGCCGCCGTCATGGCCGAGCACGGCCTCGCCGGCCCCGTGATCGGCGTCGCGTGCGACGGGACGGGATACGGTCCCGACGCGACGATCTGGGGCGGCGAGATCCTGCTGGCGGGGTACGACGGCTTCGAGCGGGCGGCCCACCTCGAGGTCGTGCCGATGCCCGGCGGCGAGGCGGCTGTCCGCGACGCTTGGCGGATGGCCGCGGCTTGGCTCCGCCAAGCGTTCGGGCCGGAGGGCGAGGCGTGCGCCCCCCGTATCGCCGAGCGCATAGGGCCGGCCCGGTGGAGCGCGCTCTGGCGCCTCCTCTCCAGCGGGGTTCCCCAGCCCCGGACCAGCAGCCTGGGGAGGCTCTTCGACGCCGTCTCGAGCCTCCTGGGCCTTTGTGATGTCGCCGACTACGAGGGGCAGGCGGCCGTCTGGCTCGAACAGGAGGCGGACGAGCGGGAGCACGAGGCCTATGGGTTCGGGTTCCGCGGCGAGGCCCCCCTGCTCCTCGAGGCCGCCCCCGTCATCCGCGCGATCGTCGGGGATCTTCGCAACGGCGTCGTCCCGTCGCGCGTCGCGGCCCGCTTCCACCACGGCGTCGTGGACGCGCTGGCCGCCGCGTGCGTCCGCCTGAGGGCGCGGACGGGCGTGGGGGTCGTCTGCTTGGCCGGCGGGGTCATGCAGAACGCGATGCTCCTGGGGCGGCTGCTGGGGCGCCTGCGGGCGGACGGATTCGAGGCGTATGTCCCGCGCCGCGTTCCCCCCAACGACGGCGGCCTCTGCCTCGGCCAGGCCGCCGTCGCCGCCGCCCGTCTCGCGAAACGCGTGTAAGCCGGGCGGGCGGACGCGGATGCATTTCTTCGTGTCCTCCGTGCCGCCGTGGTTTGTATAATGCGCTCGGTCTCCCTCGGGGCTTCGTGACATGTGCCTTGCCATCCCCGGCCGGATCGTCGCCTTCGCCGATCCGGCCTCCCAGGTTGCCACCGTCGATGTCTCCGGCGTTCGCCGCGAGGTCTCCGTCGCTCTTCTCGAGGACGCCCGCGTCGGCGACTGGGTGATCATCCATACCGGCATCGCGATCGAGAAGCTGGACGAGGCGGAGGCGCGCAAGACGCTGGCGCTCCTGGCCGAGATGGAACGGGCGGCGGGCCGGGGGGAGGGTGCCTCCCCCCGATGAAGGGCGGTTCATGCCGGACCGCCGAAACCGCGCCCGCTGGAGCCGGGCGAGCCGGATCTCCGTCCGGGTGTCGTTTATGAAATACATCGATGAGTTTCGGGACCCCGCGATCCTGGCCGGCCTTCTCCGGGAGATCGCTTCGGCGGCTGACGGCCGCCGCATCCGTCTCATGGAGATCTGCGGCGGGCATACCCATGCCATCTATCGGTTCGGCCTTCACGCGCTGCTGCCGCCCTCCATCGACTTGGTGCATGGCCCGGGATGCCCCGTCTGCGTCCTGCCGCGCGGGCGGATCGACGGGGCGGTGGGGTTGGCCCGGCGTCCGGGGGTGACGCTGGCGACCTTCGGCGACATGCTCCGCGTCCCCGGCTCGCACGGCTCGCTCCTGGACGCGCAGGCCGCGGGGGCGGACGTCCGGATGGTCTACTCGCCGCTCGACGCGCTGGCGCTGGCCCGGGCGAACCCGGGCCGGACGGTCGTTTTCTTCGCCATCGGCTTCGAGACGACGGCGCCCGGGACCGCCCTGCTGCTCCGGCAGGCGCGGGCGGAGGGCGTCAAAAATCTGGCCGTCTACTGCAATCACGTCCTCGTCATCCCCGCCCTCCGGGCCCTCCTGGCCGGCGGGTCGGAACTGGACGGGTTTATCGGGCCGGGGCATGTCTCCGCCATCCTCGGCGGAGACGCGTGGGCCTTCCTGCCCCGCGAATACGGCAAAGCCGTCGCCATCAGCGGGTTCGAGCCGCTCGACCTCCTCCAGGCCGTGCTCCTGGCCGTCCGGCAGGTGGTTGCGGGTCGGCCCGCGGTGGAAGTCCCCTACGCCCGGGCGGTTCGGCCGGAGGGAAACCGGAAGGCGCAGGCGGCGGTGTCGGAGGTGTTCGAGACGCGTCCCGACTTCGCCTGGCGGGGGCTCGGGATCATCCCAGCCAGCGCCCTGCGCATCCGCGAGGCGTTCGCGGACTGGGACGCGGAGCGGCGGTACGGCCTGGCGGACGTCGTTGTCCCCGACCCGCCGGTCTGCCGGTGCGGCGATGTCCTGCGCGGCCGCGCGAAGCCGTGGGACTGCCGGGCGTTCGGCACGGCGTGCACGCCCGACGCCCCCCTCGGGGCGTGCATGGTCTCCAGCGAAGGGGCGTGCGCGGCGGTTCACCAGTACGGCCGGCTGGGCCGGTCCGCTCCCGATTTCCAGGAAGCGCGATGAGCACGTCGTCCGACGCGAGCCGCGGTTCCCGCGCCCCCTCGGGTGTCGTGACCCTTGTCCACGGCGCCGGCGGGCGGGCTTCGCACGAACTGGTCGCCTCGGTCTTCGTCGAGGCCTTTCGCAATCCCATGCTGGAGCGGCTCGAGGACCATGCGGTCCTCGACTGGGGCGGCCGCCGCCTTGCCGTGACCACCGACGCCTTCATCGTCCAGCCGATCGTCTTCCCCGGCGGCGACATCGGAAGTCTCGCGGTCCACGGGACGGTCAACGACTTGGCCACGGCGGGCGCGCGCCCCCTCGGTCTGGCCGCCGCCTTCATCCTGGAGGAGGGGTTCCCGATCGACGACCTCCGGCGCGTGGCGGCCTCGATGGCGGATGCGGCCTCCCGCGCCGGCGCCCCGGTCGTCACCGGCGATACCAAGGTCGTCCAGCGCGGGAAAGGGGACGGCGTCTACGTCGCGGTCACCGGTATCGGGGCCGTCGAGCGTCCCGTCGCGCCCTCCATTCACCGAGCCCGGCCCGGCGACCGCGTGCTCGTCTCCGGGACGCTCGGCGAGCACGGCGTGGCCGTGATGCTGGCCCGCGGGAATCTTCGGCTCGAATCGGACATCCGGAGCGACTCGGCGGCGCTGTGGGGCTTGGTCGAGGCGGTCCTGGACGCATGCCCCGGCGTGCGGGCGATGCGCGACCCGACGCGCGGGGGGCTGGCGACCGTGCTCAACGAGATCGCGAAGGCCTCCGGGGTCGCGATCCGGATCGTCGAGTCGGGCCTCCCCGTCCGGGAGGACGTTCGCGCCGCGTGCGAGTTGCTGGGGATCGATCCGATGTACGTGGCGAACGAGGGCAAGATGGTCTTCGTGGTGCCGCCGGAGGGGGCGGACGCGGCGCTCGCGGCGCTGCGAGCCCACCCGCTCGGCCGCCATGCCGCGATGGTCGGCACGGTGGAGCCGGAGCCCGCCGGTGTCGTCCTCGCCGAAGGCCCCGCCGGCGGGACCCGGCGGGTGGACCTTCTGACCGGCGATCCGCTCCCGAGAATCTGCTGACGGGGCGGCGCCGCACCCGGTTGCGCCGATGGGCGCGGGGCGGGATGCCGCCCCCGACCGGTTGCGGAATCGGAGTGTCGGGTATCCGGATGAACGCTTCTTGCCATCGCCGCGGAACGCTTGCCGCCCTGGCCTGCCTCGTGGCCGGCGCGGCATGCGACCGGCCGCCGGCCGTGCCGGCGGGCTCGGCCCGGGCTCCGGACGGCGCCGGGAGGCCGGGTCTTGAGGCCTCCGACGAGTGGCCGATCTACCGCGGCGACCCCGCCCTGACGGGCGTGGCGCAGGGCACCGTTCCGGACGCGCCCCGGCTCCTCTGGACCTTCAAGACCGGGAGGCCGGTCAAGTCGTCCCCCGTCGTCGGGGGGGGGCGTGTCTACATCGGCTCCGACGACGGTCACGTCTATGCGCTGGACGCCGCCACCGGGCGGAAGGCGTGGGCGTTCAAGACGGAGGACGCCGTCGAGGCGCCGCCGCTCCTGGCGGGCGGCGCCGTCTACGTCGGGTCCGACGACGGGCATCTCTACGCCCTCGACGCCGCGACGGGCGCCCTGCGGTGGAAGCACAAGACGGGGGATCGCATCCTCGGATCCGCCAACGCCGCACCGGTCGCCGGAGGCGCGCCCGATCGTATTGTGGTCGGCAGTTATGACTTCAAGCTCTACGGGCTCGAGGCCGTCTCCGGCCGGGTCCTCTGGACCTACGAGACGGGCAACTACATCAACGGCGCCCCCGCGGTCGCCGGGGGGGTTGCCGTCTTCGGCGGCTGCGACGCCATCCTCCACGTGGTCTCGCTGGCGGACGGGACGAGGGTCCGGGGGGTCGAGGCCGGCGCCTACGTCGCCGCCTCCGCCGCCCTGGCCGGCGGCCGCGCCTTCGTCGGGAACTACGAGAACACGTTCCTCTGCATCGACCTGGGGACGGGCGCTGTCGCGTGGCGGGCCGGCGGCGGATTCCCGTTCTTCTCGGCCCCCGCCGTCTCGGGCGACCGCGTCGTCGTCGGCGCGCGCGACAAGCGGGTGCACTGCCTGGCCCGCGCGGACGGGAGGCGGATCTGGGACTTCAAGACCCGGGGCCAGGTCGACAGCTCCCCCGTGATCTGCGGCGACCGGGTGGTCGCCGCCTCCGAGGACGGTCGCGTCTACATCCTGTCGCTCGCGGACGGGAAGGAGCTCGGGTCCTACGAGGTCGGCCAGGGGATGACCGGCTCGCCGGCGGTCGCGGGCGGTCGGATCTATATCGGCGCGGAGGACGGGGTCGTCTACTGCTTCGGGCCCTGAGGGCCGCAGCGGCGGCAAACAAGCCGCGGAGACCGGGGGACGCGGGTGCAATCGATGGCCTCTCGCCAAGGCGCCAAGCCCGCAAAGAAGAGCTGTGATGTGTCCTTGGCGTGCTCTGCGGCCTTGCGAGAGGTCCCAGGCGCCGTGCCGTTCCGCGTCTTCGTCGTTTGTCGGCCGCGCAAGGAGTGCCGCAGCGTGAAGATCGTGCAGCTGACCCCCGGCACCGGCAGCTTCTTCTGCGGGAGCTGCGTCCGCGACAACGCCCTCGTCACGGCCCTCCGGCGGCTCGGCCACGACGCCCTCTCCGTCCCGCTCTACCTGCCCCACCTCGTCGACGAGGCGGACGCCAGCTCCGGCGCGCCCCTCTTCTTCGGCGGCGTCAACGTCTACCTGCAGCAGCATCTCGGGCTGTTCCGGAAGACCCCCGCCTGGATCGACCGGCTCTTTGACGCCCGCGCCCTCCTGGGCCTGGCCGCGAAGCGGGCCGGGATGACCTCCATGCAGGAGGTCGGGGCGATGACCGTCTCGATGCTCCGCGGGGAGGCGGGGAACCAGGCGAAGGAGCTGGAGAAGCTCGTCGCGTGGCTCGCGGAGGAGAAGCCGGACGTCGTCTGCCTCTCCAACGCCCTCCTGGCCGGGATGGCCCGGCGCATCCGCCGCGACGCGAAGGCGCCGGTCGTCTGCACGCTGCAGGGGGAGGACTATTTCCTCGACGGGATGCCGGAGCCGCATCGCGGCGAGGCCTGGGCGCTGCTGCGCGAGCGGGCGGCGGAAATCGACGCCTTCATCCCCGTAAGCCGCTATTACGGGGAGGTGATGACCCGCCGGCTCGGGCTGGACGCCGGGCGTGTGCGCCCGGTCTGGAACGGCATCGCGCTCGACGGCTACGCCCCGGCGGAGCAGGCGCCGGACCCGCCGGCGGTCGGCTTCCTGGCGCGGCTCAACCCCCTCAAGGGGCTCGAGACGCTCGTCGAGGCGTTCATCCTGCTGCGGCGCTCCGGGCGCGCGGGGCCGGTCCGGCTGCGGGTGGCGGGGAGCATGACGAAGGAGGACGCGGTCTACGTCAGGGCCCAGCGGCGGTGTCTCGCGGCGGCGGGGCTCGCGGGCGACGCGGAGTTCCTCCCGAACCTCGACCGCGCCGGCAAGCTCGCGTTTCTGCGTTCCCTCTCGGTGCTCTCGGTGCCGGCGACGTACGGCGAATCGTTCGGCCTGTACGTCATCGAGTCGCTGGCGAGCGGCGTGCCCGTGGTGCAGCCGCGCTGCGCCGCTTTCCCGGAGTTGATCGAGGCGACGGGCGGGGGGATTCTGGTGGAGCCGGGGGACCCGAAGGCGCTGGCGGAGGGGCTGGAGGCGATGCTGCTCGACCCCGCGCGGGCGCGGGCGATGGGGGAGAAGGGACGGGAAGCGGTGCGCGACCTGTTCATCGTGGACCGGATGGCGTATGAGGTGGCGGGGGTATTGGAAGACGTGCGCGGAAGGGCTCCGGGAGGCGGATCATCAAGCAAAGGGGGGGCGTCATGAAACGAGTCCTCATCGGACTGCTGGTGGCGTGCGCAGCGATGGGGTGCGCGAGCGACTGCGAGATCACCCGCGAGTATCTGAATACGTTGCATTGGGATGGCGTGAACCGCAACCCCGTCGAATCGGGATATGTCGTGTCGACCGTCCGTTACGGAGCGCATCGGTTCGGTCTGCTTGGGTTCGATCCGTGGATTCAATCCAGTCACGCCTGCGATAACGCCGCGGGATGTCCACCCGCGTTTGTTGTTCTGGGATGCCGGACCAAGCCGATGGTCTGCTTGTATCTGATCCAGGACGGGAAATGGATCTCTGTGCTGGGAGTCGTAGACGAGAGTGCGGATGGGTCGGCGGGATGTCTCGTGCCGGAGGATCTGTCCAGGCTGATGGCGCGTTCACCCGCCCTCTTCACGAGGATCAATGACACATCGATATATGCCGAGCCGCGCTACTATGAGGAGATCAAGGGCAAGGGACTCCTGCCATCTGACGTCAGCCCGCTCCTGCTCCATGAGCGCAAGGCTCTTGTCTTGAATTGAGATGATAGGGCGATCACGAGAACCTGGGCACCGGCCGTGCTGGCGACGTGCCTTTGCGCGGGGTGTGCCTCGCCGCGCAAGGAAGACGTCTACAACGGCACGATGTTCATGGTCTCGATCGTGAGCTACGCGGGACATCAGGTTCGCCTTCTCGGGTTCGAGCCTGTCGTGCTGTCCCTGCACGCGTATGATGAACACTCGGGAGGATTATGCTCGTGTGTCGAGATCTTGGTCGGATCACGGCATAACACGGGTTTGTATCTGGTCCGTGTGGAGAGAGGGCTATGCATGCTGGAAGTGACCGACGAGCGAGGTGTGGGGGACGCGGGGTGGTTAGGCCCGCCGGATTTCAGCCCTGATTATGAGGCGGAAGGAATCCGCGTTCACCTCCGTCGATGCCTCGACCCTATACGTGGAGCCCCAGTTTCATCAGGAGAGGGTCGAGCACGGCGTGAGATTGCCACCCGGATTCCCCCCCTTGTCGCGGGCAGGCTCGCATGCGACCTTCCGGACCCCTTGAACTCCCGTACCCAGCCCGCGGGGCCGAAAGGCTGGGATGTGTAAATGCAAATGGCGCGCCAATTTCGAGAAAACGGCTCAACGTTTTGTGCGGCGATGAGATGCTTCGATTTGGAGGACTTCGCCGGCGGAATGAAGTGTTACTTTATGTAACACAGGGTAGCACACGGCAGGAGATCGTCGTGCTACGTGTCCCGCGAGCCGCCCGACGTGAGCTTCTTCCTGGCCTTGACCTTGTTGATCAGGACTTCGTCGCGCAGCGCGGACAGGCCCTGCATCTTCTTCCGGAAGCTCTCGGGGTATTCGTCTTGCCAGATGTTGACGCTCCGGTACTTCCCGTCCGGCTTGACGAGCATCTCGACGTACAGCTCCTTTTCCCGCTTGCGCAGCGCCTGGTAGTCCTTTTGCGCGCGGACCACGTCCTTCTTCCCGCCCAGCGTCCTTCCCAGCAGCTCGATGAATCCGTCGCGGATCCCGCCCAGCTCCTTTCTCGCCAGCGGCTCCTGCTTCCGTGCCTCCGCCTCCTGCAGCCGCTCGGAGGCGAGCTTCACGAGCGGTCCGTCCTTTTCCTGAAGCCAGGCGGCGAGCTCGCGATCCGACTCCAGCGCGGCTGCCAGTTCCTGTCTTTGGGGGTCGCTGTCTTCGGCGCCCGTGTCGATCCCGGCGGCATACAGGCGATCCGCCTCGTCGAGCGCCTTGCGGCTTTTCGCCTCTTCCCCGGCCCGTTCCAGGTTGACGGCCTTGCGCAGCCAGGAGAGGATCTCGGGGATGGCGTCGGAGGAGGGGGAGGCGGGGGGGCGGCGCCGTCGTGTGGTCTCGCGCACGGCCGTTCGGGTCTTTGCCTTGACCGCGGGCAGCGGGGGGGGCTCGTCGGGCGCCTGCGAGGAAGCCGCGAGGATCAGGCCCTGGATTCGGTCCAGCACAAGCCGGATCTCCGGCTGTTCCAGCAGGCCCTCGTATTTTTCGCGCAGCTCCATCTGGATCGCGATGATCGGGGGGAGCGCGTCCGGATCGCCTCCGGCGGAACGCACCCGCGCCTCAAGGTCCTGGAAGTCCCGGAGGGCCAGTTGGGCTTCCGGCTCGGTCCGGACCTCGGCGGGGACGAAGTCCGCCTCCATTCGCGGGTCCCCCCCCCGGTTCACGAGGGTGATCCTGTCGCCTTTGCGCGTGAGGCTCAAGCCCAGGATCGTGACTTCCTGGTTGAAGTGCAGGCCCTTGATCTTCCGGTCGTCGATGGCGTAGTAGCGGGTGTCCGACTTCGGGTTGATGTACGGTCGGAGCCGGTGATCCCGGGGGAGGTCCTCGATCCGGACGATCTGGAGGCGGACGCGCCCGTCCTGGAGGATGTCGATGGGGCCGTTGTAGGCGACGGTGAGGGGCCGGTCGGGCTCGAGCGGAACCCGGTTCTTTTCCCGGCGCGCCGGTTGTGCGGGGGGCTTGCCCATGCCAGGGAGTAGTATGAGAGCGCCGGCGAAGGGGGACAAGGGAAAAGGAGGCGGGGCCGGTCTCCCGTCGCCGCCGGATGGGTTTCGCCCGCTGCGGCTCCCTCGTCTCCGGATCGATCCGCGTCGCACCCGTTTCCCGCCGGCCGGGCGAAACGTCGCGCTACCGGGGGACTTCTTCGGAATCGACGCCATCGATCTCCGCGGCGCGCGCCCAGCAGGCGCCAGCAAACGGATTCAAGCCCATCGACTTCAGGGCGGCACGCCGGGGACCGGCTTCGGTTGCGTGGGGCGGACCCTTCCGATATCATGGCCGCCGGTCGCGGTGCGACCGTACCCGGGTGACGCATGGACGACGGGTCTTCCCCCTTCCCGCTCCTGGCGCTCGACGCCGTCGGCAAGCGCTTCGACGCGCCCGGGGGCGGCGAGGCGCCGTGGGTCCTGATCGACGTGACGCTGTCCGTCGCGGCGGGGGAAACCCTCGCCCTCATCGGCCCGTCCGGCTCCGGGAAGAGCACCCTGCTCAACTTGATCGGCGGGCTCGACCGCCCCACCTCCGGGCGCGTTCTGGTCGGCGGTCGCGACCTCGCGCAGCTCGACGAGCGGGCGCTGGCGGCGTACCGGCGCACGGAGATCGGGTTCGTCTTCCAGCTCCACCACTTGCTGCCGCAGTGCACGGCGCTCGAGAACGTGCTCGTCCCCACGCTGGCGGGGGCGGGGGCGAGGCCGGAAGGGGCGGAGGCGCGGGCGCGGCGGCTCCTCGAGCGCGTCGGCCTCGGGGGGCGCCTCGATCACCGGCCCGGCCAGCTCTCCGGCGGCGAGCGCCAGCGCGTCGCGGTCGTCCGCGCCCTCATCAACGGGCCGCGCCTGCTGTTGGCCGACGAGCCCACCGGGGCGCTCGACCGTGCCGCGGCGGATGGCTTGGTCCGCCTCCTGGTGGATTTGAACCGCGAGGAACGCGTGACGCTGATCGTGGCGACGCACGCGCCGGAGGTCGCGGCCCGCCTGGCCCGGCCGCTCGAGCTGCGCGACGGCCGCTTGACGCCGCTCCGGCCGGCCTGAAGGGAGCGCGCCGTGTCGGGCTGGACCGGTCCCGGAACGGTCTTCGTCGAGTTCGAGGTCGACACGCCCCCCGCTTCGGTTCGCGGCGCCGGCGTCGGCGCGCCCGTCCGTGCGTCCCGTCCCGCGTTCCCGTTTATCGCCCCAGTTGCCGGTGCTGCCGCCGGTACTCCCGCGGGGACATCCCGAGCACCTGCCGGAACTGGCGGGTGAAATAGTTGCTGTCGTTGAACCCGACCCGAAAGGCGATCTCGGTGACCGGGTCCTCGACCCGCCGGAGCAGCGTCGCGGCCTTGTTCAGGCGGAGGCGTATGAGGTAGGCGATGGGGGAGCGGCCGGTGGCGGCTTGGAAGGCCCGGGTGAAATTGCGCTTGGACATGTAGGCGATGCGGGCCAGGGTGTCCAGTCGCACCTCCTCCGCGAAGTGCGTCTCGAGATGGGAGATCGTCTTGGCGATGCGGAGGAGGGCGCGCGAGTCGGGGTTTTTCGCGCGCCCGTAGCACCGCGACAGGTAGCCCACGATGTGCATGAACCACGCCGTGGCCATGCACCCGAACCCCGGGCCCCGGGTGCGCAGCTCCTCGTCGAGCCGGTCCACGTACCCCAGTACCGTCCCCAGTTCCTCCGGCGTCAGGTGCAGGCGGCTCCGGAACGCGTGCCGGCTCCGCCAAGCCGGCTCGAGCGTGAAGAGCGCGTGGTAGCCGGGCAGCGTTCTCAGGTCCGCCGGGTCCCAGTGGATCCGGCGGGGCTGGTAGAGCAGGTTGATCAGGCAGAGCGACTCCATCTCCCGGTAGTGGTGGGGGCGGGAGCCGCTGATCACGAAGACGTCCCCCGCCGCCAGCGGCCACGACTCCCCGGCCGTGACGTGGAGCCCCCGGCCGCCCGTGACGATGACGAGCTCGCGAAACGCGTGGGCGTGCGGACCGAAGGGCGGTTGCGGGTCCCGGCGCTCCACGGCGATGGGGAACCCGTCGGGGTGAAACCAGTCCTGCGTCCGGAGGGTGCGGACCGCCATGTGCCTGCTTTTTGGGGGGCCGGTCGCGTGTCTCTTTTATGCTATTTTTTGGCGGGATCGTCAAGGATCCGGGCGCGGCGTCGGCGTAGAGTTCCTGTCGTTGCGAGGGCGGCCGGCAGGCGGCTTCGCGCGCGTCACCCGGAGGATCGGCCATGGCGAAACCGGCGGCGGTGGAGAAGGCGTACGTTCTGGCGGCGGAGCGGTACGCGGCGTGGGGCGTCGACACGGATCGCGCCCTCAAGATTCTGCGCAGCCTTCCGATCTCGCTGCACTGCTGGCAGGGCGACGACGTCGGCGGCTTCGAGAATCCCGACGGCCTCACCGGCGGCGGCATCCAGGCCACCGGCAACTATCCCGGCAAGGCCCGCACCGCCGATGAGCTTCGCCAGGATCTTGACCAGGCCCTGGCGCTCATCCCCGGCCGCCATCGACTCAACCTGCACGCGCTCTATGCCGAGACGTCGGGCCGCCGGGTCGACCGCGATGCGCTCGAGCCCGGCCACTTCAGCCGCTGGATCGACTGGGCGAAGGCGAACCGGATGGGGATCGATTTCAACCCCTCCTTCTTCTCGCATCCCAAGGCGGCCGACGGGTTCACCCTCGCCCACCCCGATCCCGGCATCCGCCGCTTCTGGATCGATCACGGCATCGCCTGCCGGAAAATCGGCGAGGCTTTCGGCCGGGCCCTCGGCTCGCCTTGCGTCACGAACGTCTGGATCCCCGACGGCTACAAGGATATCCCGGCCGATCGGAAGGCCCCGCGCGAACGGCTGCGCGAGTCCCTCGACGCGATCTTCAAGCGGCCGATCGACCGCCGGTTTCACCGGGACGCCGTCGAGGGCAAGCTCTTCGGCATCGGCTCCGAGAGCTACGTCGTCGGCTCCCACGAGTTCTACCTCGGCTACGCCGTGACGCGAGGCACGCTGCTCACGCTCGACACCGGGCACTTCCACCCCACGGAGGGCGTGGCCGACAAGCTCTCGGCCGTCTTGGCCTTCCTCGACGAGATCCTGCTTCACGTCAGTCGCGGCGTCCGCTGGGACAGCGACCACGTGGTCATCCTCTCCGACGACCTGAGGGCGCTGGCGGAGGAGCTGGTCCGCGGCGGGTACCTGAAGCGCGTTCACATCGGGCTCGACTACTTCGACGCGAGCATCAACCGGGTGGCGGCGTGGGTGATCGGGGCGCGCGCGATGCAAAAGGCCCTGCTGGCGGCCTTGCTCGAGCCGACGGACCGCCTGCGCGCCCTCGAGCGCACCGGCGACCACACGGGCCGTCTCGCCCTCCTCGAGGAGCTCAAGACGCTTCCCGCGGGGGCCGTCTGGGACCGGTTCTGTCTCGATCAGGATGTGCCCGTCGGCGAGGCTTGGCTCGACGCGGTCCGGGCCTACGAGCGGGATGTTCTCGCGAAGCGGCGATGATCCCCGGATCGCGCGGCCCCCGGGGGGGCGCCGCGACGCGAAGGCAGGAGCCCCTTTGAGCAGGTGAACGGTCATGAGCGCGCCCGCAGCGAACCCCTTCCTCGGCGTCTTTTTCCACTGGCTCGGCGGCCTCGCCTCCGGAAGCTTCTACGTACCCTACAAGGGCGTGAAACGGTGGGCTTGGGAGGTCTACTGGCTGGCCGGCGGCTTTTTCAGCTGGATCATCGCGCCGTGGGCCTTGGCCCTTCTCATGACACCCGACCTCCTGCCCGTCCTGCGCGAGCAGGAGGGCAAGACGCTCTTCTGGACGTACTTCTGGGGGGCGATGTGGGGGCTGGGGGGCCTCACGTTCGGTCTCACGATGCGCTACCTGGGCATGTCGCTCGGGATGGCGATCGCGCTCGGTTATTGTGCGGCCTTCGGCACCCTGATGCCCCCGCTCTTCGATGGGACGCTGGGGGCCACGCTCCGGACGACGTCGGGCTTGATCATCCTGGCCGGCGTGGTCATCTGTCTGGGCGGGATCGCGGTGGCCGGGGTCGCGGGGATGGCCAAGGAACGGGAGATGACGGAGGAGCAGAAGAAGGCGGCGATCAAAGAGTTCAACTTCTGGAAAGGGATCCTGGTCGCGACGTTCTCCGGCATCATGAGCGCCAGTTTCGCCTACGGTCTCGACGCCGGAAAACCGATCGCCGTGAGCGCCTTGAATCACGGCGCGGATGCGATCTGGACCGGCCTGCCCAAGCTGGTGGTCATACTGGCCGGCGGCTTCACGTCCAACTTTATCTGGTGCTTGTTCCTCCTCCTCCGGAACGGGACGCTCCACCAGTATGTCAGCCCCGTGACCCGGCGGGCGGAGGGGGCCGAGCCGGCGGGACAGCGGGTGCCGATGCTTGCAAACTACCTCTTCAGTGCGCTGGCCGGCGTGACGTGGTACATGCAGTTCTTCTTCTACACGATGGGCGAGACCCAGATGGGGGAGTACGGGTTCTCCAGCTGGACCCTCCACATGGCGAGCATCATCATCTTCAGCTCGCTCTGGGGGATCGCCCTGAAGGAGTGGAAGGGGGCCAGCGGCCGGGCAAAGGCCTTCTTGGCGGCGGGCCTCTTCCTGCTCATCGCGTCGACGGTCGTCATCGGTTACGGCAACAAAGTGAGGGCCGATGCGAAGGCCCCCTCGGCGCCGGGGGAAGCGGCCGCCCGGTGACGGCGCGCCCGGCCGGCACCCGAATCGGGGATGCGCCCCACCGGGCGTGTCGGGCTGGCGATGCGGTGGCGGGCGCGGCGGCGGCGCGGGAGCCCGTGAGCCGCGCCGTGGAGGATGACCGATGCGCATGGAAGGCGTCCCGCCCCTGGCCGCCGTTCTGCTCGGGTTCCTCTGTCTCCCCGCCGAATCCGCCGGCCCGGCCGGTCCCGAATGGCCCCCGCCGGCCGCGGACCTCGCGGCGCGTGCCCGGACCGACCCCCGCGTGCGCGCGTACGTCCTGCCCGCCCGGATCGTCTGGAAGACAGACGGATCGCAGGCCGTGGTCGAGAACGCCGAGGCCCTCCTCGGCCCCGACTCCGGCCAGGTGACCCTCGGCAATTCCGCCGCCTGCACCCTCCGCCACAAGGGGCAGGCGCCCGGGATCGTTCTCGACTTCGGCCGCGAGCTCTCCGGCGGCGTCCAGATCCAGGTGTCCGCCTCCCGCAAGAACCAGCCTGTCCGCCTCCGCGTCCGCTTCGGCGAGTCCGTCAGCGAGGCCATGAGCGAGCTGGGCGGCGCGACGAACGCCACCAACGACCACGCCGTGCGCGACCAGACCTGCCTCGTCCCGTGGCTCGGGGCCCACGAGATCGGCAACACCGGGTTTCGTTTCGTCCGGATCGACCTCGTCGACGAGGGGTGTTTCGCGGCCCTCAAGTCGGTGCGCGCCGTCTTCCTCCACCGTCCCCTCGAGTACCTGGGGTCCTTCCGCTGCAGCGACGAGCGCCTCAACCGGATCTGGTCGACCGGCGCGTACACCGTCCACCTCAACATGCAGGACTATCTCTGGGATGGGGTCAAGCGCGACCGCCTCGTCTGGATCGGCGACATGCACCCGGAGACGATGACGATCCTCTCCGTCTTCGGCGCCCCCGACGTCGTTCCCGCCAGCCTCGACCTCATCCGCGACGAGACGAAGCTCCCCGGCTGGATGAACGGGATCAGCTCCTACTCGATGTGGTGGGTCCTCATCCACCGGAGCTGGTACCAGCACACGGGGGATCTCGAGTACCTGAGCAAGCAGAAGGCCTACCTGTCGGGGCTGGTCGACCAGCTCGCAAGGCAGGTCGGCGGCGACGGCCGCGAGCAGCTGCCCGAGATGCGCTTCCTCGACTGGCCGACGCGGGGGAGCGGCAACAAGGCGGCGGAGCACGCGGGGCTTCACGCCCTGCTGCTCCTGACGCTCCGGGCCGGCGCGGAGCTCGGCCTGGCGCTGGGGGAGGACGCGGTGCGCGCGAAGTGCCTCGAGGCGGTCGCCCGGCTCGAGAAGCACGTCCCCGACCCCGCCGGCAGCAAGCAGGCGGCGGCCCTGATGGCGCTCGCCGGGCTCGGCGACGCGGCGAAGCTCAATGCGGACGTCATGGCCGTCGACGGACCGAAGCGGATGTCCACCTTCTATGGCTACTACGTCCTCCAGGCCCGCGCGAAGGCCGGCGACATCCAGGGGGCCCTCGACTGCATCCGCCAGTACTGGGGCGCCATGCTCGACCTGGGCGCCACCACCTTTTGGGAGGACTTCGACCTCGACTGGGTGCCGGGCGCCGCGCGCATCGACGAGCTCGTCCCGGCGGGGAAGAAGGACATCCACGGCGACTTCGGCGCCCACTGCTACAAGGGCTTCCGGCATAGCCTCTGCCACGGCTGGGCCTCGGGACCGACGGCGTGGCTGAGCGAGCACGTGCTCGGGGTGAGGATCCTCGAGCCGGGGTGCGCGGCGGTCCGGATCGCGCCGCAGCTGGGCGCCCTGTCGTGGGCGGAGGGGGCGTTCCCGACGCCGAAGGGCGTCATCAAGGTCCGGCACGAGAAGGGGGCGGACGGAAAGGTTGTCTCGAAGGTCGAGGCGCCGGAGGGGGTGAGGGTGGAGCGGTAGGGGCCGTCGGCAGCGCCGGCCCTCCCGGGTTCGCGGGGCGCATCGGATCCGATCTCGGAGGATCGGCCGTGAGCGGGTTTAACGTCTCCGTCCTGATCCTGGTCCTCGGCGCCGCCGCGGCCGGAGCGGCCGAATCGCAGCGGCCGAACCTCCTCTTCATCCTCGCCGACGACCTTGGCTGGCGGGATACGGCGCTCTACGGGAGCGCCTTCCTGAAAACGCCGCATATCGACCGTCTGGCCTCGCGCGGCATGACCTTCTCGCGGGCCTACACCGCCAGCCCGCTCTGCTCTCCCACGCGCGCCGGCATCCTGACCGGTCTCTACCCGGCGCGCGTCGGGATCACGACGCCCGCCTGCCATCTTCCGCAGGAGGTGCTCGAGGCGGGGCTTCAGCAGCAGGCGCCCCCCGGTCAGAAGGCGCTCCCCGCAATCAGCGCCACGCGCCTGAAGACGGAGTACGTCACGCTGGCCGAGGCCTTCAAGGCGGCGGGCTATGCGACCGGCCACTTCGGCAAGTGGCACCTCGGCCCGGAGCCGTATGACCCGCTTCACCAGGGATTCGACGTCGACGTCCCACACTGGTCCGGCCCCGGTCCGGCGGGGAGCTACGTGGCGCCGTGGAAGTTTCCCAAGGCGCTGAATTTCACGGGGAAGCCCGGCGAACACATTGAGGACCGCATGGCGGAGGAGGCGGCCCGGTTCATCCGGAAGCACAAGGCGGAGCCGTTTTTCCTGAACTACTGGGCCTTCTCGGTTCACGCCCCGTTCGACGCCAAGCCGGAGTTGGTCGACCAGTACGAGGCGCGGGCGAAGCCCGGCGACCCCCAGCAGTGCCCCGTCTACGGGGCCATGGTCCACAGCTTCGACGACGCCGTCGGGCGCTTGGTGAAGACGCTGGACGAGGAGGGGCTCGCGGAGCGGACGATCCTGGTCTTCACCTCCGACAACGGCGGCAACATGTACAATCGCGTGAAGGGCGTCCCGCCGACGAGCAACCACCCCCTGCGCAGCGGGAAGGGCAACATCTACGACGGCGGCGTCCGCGTGCCGATGATCGTGATCTGGCCCGGCGTCGTGAAGCCCGGCTCGCGCAGCGACGCCCTGGTCTCCAGCGTCGATTTCTATCCGACGCTTCTGGAGATGGCGGGGCTCCAGCCGAAGGCGGGCCTGGCGCTCGACGGCGTCAGCTTCGTCCCCGCCCTCCGCGGGGCGCCGTTCGACCGCGGCGCGATCTTCTGCCACTTCCCGCACTACGTCCCCGCGACGGAAAACCTGCCCGCCGCGTCGGTCTACGAGGGCGACTGGAAGCTGATCCGGTTCTTCTGCGACGGGGACGGCCAGCGGGACCGCTTCGAACTGTACAACCTGAAGGACGACCTCGGCGAGACGCGGAACCTCGCGGCGGAGCACCCCGACCGGGTGAGCGCGATGGACACGCGGCTCGACCGGTTCCTGAAGGAGACCGGGGCGCAGGTGCCGATCCCGAACCCGAAGTACGATCCAGCCGCGGGGGGGCCCTTCCAGGCGAGGGAGAAGGTCCGGCCGGCGCGCGGCGCGAAGCCATGACCGGGAGACGTGCCATGAGGGGGATCCCTCGAATCGGTCTTATCGGGCTTCTGGCCCTTCTGCGGCCGCTCCCGGGCGCCGCGGAACCCTGGGACGTCTGGGCGGACACCTGGGTCGCCACCGACGCCCTGGGGCGGTCGCTTCCGACCTTCGCCGACGTCGGGCCGCCCCGGAAGGACAGGACCGTCGGGATCTTCTATTTTCTCTGGGTCAACCAGTGCATCACCAACGCCGGCGACGGGATGCCGCTCGACATCAGCCGGATGCTGAAGGAGAACCCCGCCAATCCCGCCTACGGCCCTCCGCATGCCTTCCACTTCTGGGGCGAGCCCGAGCTGGGCTACTACACGATGGAGGATCCCTACGTCGTCCGGAAGCATCTCCAGGACCTCCTGAACTCGCAGATCGACGTCCTGGTTTGCGACGTGACCAACGCCATCACCTACCAGCCCGTCTACCTCAAGCTCTGCGAGACCTACGCCGCCGTCCGGAAGGCGGGGGGCCGGACGCCGCAAATCAGCTTCATCCTCAACAGCAACCCGGCCGACACGCTCAAGCGGCTGCACGGGGAGTTCTACGAGAAGCCGCTCTTCCCCGAGCTCTGGTTCACGTGGCTCGGGAAGCCGCTCCTCCTCGCCCCGCCGGAGTCCTTCACCACGGACGCCCAGAGGGCGTTCTACACCGCCCGGCACAGCTGGGCGTGGAGCGACCCGAAGGGGTGGTTCAAGGACGGGAAGGACAAGTGGTGCTGGGTGGACCACTACCCGCAGAAGCCCGGCTGGCACGACGCGCCCGACCGGCCGGAGCAGATCTCCGTCTGCGTCGCCCAGCACCCGACGAGCAACATCGGGCGGAGCTTCCACGACGGGAAACAGCCGCCGCCCTCCGGATTCAAGACCGCAGCGGGACTCTGCTTCGCCGAGCAGTGGCGGCGCGCCCTCGAGGTCGACCCCCCGTTCGTTTTCGTCACCGGCTGGAACGAGTGGATCGCCCAGCGCTTCATCAACGGGAAGCCCCACCGCGTCAGCATGCTCGGCCGGAAGCTGGCCGACGGCGAGCCCTTCTTTGTCGACCAGTACAACGAGGAATACAGTCGCGATATCGAGCCGATGAAGGGCGGCTTCGGGGACGCCTACCTCTATCAGCTGATCGCCAACGTCCGGCGGTACAAGGGCGTCCGGCCGCCGGGGATCCCACGGCCCGCACGCATCGCCATCGACGGGAGCTTCGCCGACTGGGACGCCGTCCAGCCGGAGTACCGCGACCACGTCGGCGACACCCTTCACCGCGACTTCCACGGGTGGAGCCGGAAGCTCTCCTACGTCAACAAGACGGGCCGGAATGACATCGTCCGATGCAAGATCTCGTACGACGACGAGAACGTCTACTTCCTGGCCGAGACCGCCGCGCCGATCACATCCTGGAAGGATCCGCATTGGATGGAGCTCTTTATCGACGCCGACCAGGACCCGAAGACGGGCTGGGAAGGGTACGACGTGCGGGTGAATGCCGAGGTGCTGGGCGAGTCGATGACGAGGGTGAAGCGGTGCCAGGGCGGCGCCTGGGTGGGGGCGGGGACCGCGCTGTATCGCGCGGCGGGCAACCGGCTGGAACTGGCGGTCGCGCGGAAGACGCTCGGCCTGGCGGGGAAGCCGGTCCGGCTCGACTTCCACTGGGCGGACAACATCCAGAAGGACGGGGACATCCTGGAATTCGGCGTGAACGGCGACAGCGCCCCCGACCGGCGGTTCAACTACCGATACGACGCCACGGTGACGCAGGCGACGATCGACGCGTGGGCGAGGCAGGCGGCGAAGGCGCGTTCCGGATCGAAGTAAAATGCATCGGTCGGATCGCACGATCGCCGACTGCCTCCGAACGGCGGGATACGCCGCCGGCCAGGACGCGATGGCGCGAACCTGGTCCCGTGCCTCGCCGGCGGGCGGGACGGCGATCCCCACGAGGCGCGCGCCCGGCGCTTCTGGAGCCACGCGGCGATCCGCACGGGGAAAGGGGATACGGGGCGGATTTTTGTCGTCGCGGGCGAGTCGCTCTGCTACAAGGCGGCCGGTTCCTGTCGGAGGGGCGGGCGATGAGGCACGCGATCGCGATGGCGCTCGTCATCCCGGCGCTCGTCATCTCCCCGGACCGTTGCGCCGTCGCGGAACCCACCTACACCAATCCCGTCATCGACGCGATCGGACCGGCCGATCCCCATGTGATCCTCTACCAGGGCGTCTACTATCTCTACCCCACGGGGGACAACGTCAGCTACCACGTCTACACCTCGACCGACCTCGTGCACTGGACGAAAAAAGGGCGGGTCTTCGAGCCCGGCGAGAAGAACGTCTGGGCGCCGGACGTCTTCGTCGACCCGAAGGACGGGACCTTCTACCTGTACTACACCGTCCAGGAGCGGATCGGCGTGGCCGTGGCGAAGGGGCCCGAGGGGCCGTTCACGGACCGCGCGAAGCTCTGCGACCGCGCCATCGACGCCCATCTCTTCCGCGACGACGACGGCCGCCTCTACCTCTACTATGTCCAGTTCCCCGGCTTCCGGATCACCGTCCAGCGGATGAAAACGCCCCTTGAGAAGGAGGGGGATCCGGTCGAGTTGCTCAAGCCCACGGAGCCCTGGGAGATGAAGAGCGGGAGCGTCACGGAGGGCCCGTTCATCCTCAAGCATCAGGGGACCTACTACCTGATCTACTCCGGCACGGGGGCCAACTCGCCGAACTACGCGGTCGGATACGCCACGGCGAAGTCCCCGACGGGCCCTTTCGCCAAGCACGCCGGCAACCCGATCGTCCACCGCGGGGACGGCGTCTTCGGCCCGGGGCACGGTTGCGTGACCCGCGATGCGAAGGGGAACCTCTGGCACGTCTATCACCAGCAGCAGGACGAGATCCCCGGCTGGAAGCGATTCCTCTGCATCGACCCCCTGTGGTTTGACGATCAGGGCGTTCTGCACGGGAAGGCGACGCGGGGGACACCCCAGCCCGCCCCCCTATGCCGGTGAGAGGCGATGGCATCGCGACGCGCGATCTCGGGGGGCAGTTCGACGAGCGCCGCGTGGAGACGGCGCCCCCGCCGCGAAAGCGGGAAGCGGATCCGGGCCTGGCCAAGTCCCCGGTCCGCTGTGTATGTTCGTGCCGCAGCGGGGCGACCGGTGGCATCCGTATCCTGTGCCGAGAGGACGGTCGTCACCGTGGCGACCGGGCCGAATCAGGAGACGAGGCGCATGTCGATGCTGCCCAGGGGGATTGGCGGGGCTCTGGCGCTGGCCGCGGTTGTATCGGTGCTTGCCGTTCCCGGCGCGGCGCGCGCCGCGGACGCGGGGGCGCCCTTCGGGGACCTGCCGCTGGTCTGCGAGGTCGACTGCGCGAAGACGGCGCCCGACGCCGAGTTCCCGAAGGGCGGCAGCCGCGTCGAAATGCTTCTGGGCGTCTCGTGCCGGGCGATGCCCAACGAGGGGCCGGACGCCCGCTACTTCGCATACAAAATCGGCGCCGGCCGGGGTCTCCAGGCCGGCGCCTGTTACGTCCTCGAGGTCTCCTTCCCGGACGATGTCCCGCGCGGCTTCCATATCCTGAACTGGGGGTGCGAGACGGCGCGGGGGGTGGCGACCGGCACGGCGGTCGGCGACGCCCTTCAGGCGCGCTATGTCAACCACAATCCCGAGTCGATGAGATACCCGCAGTCGGGGACGATGCTCCGCTGGCGGTCGCTCTTCTTCCTGCACGATCGATTCCCGGACTTGGCGCGGCCGCGGGGCGGCGCGGTGCGGCCGTTCACCCCCGCGGACGGCTTTTGGGTCATTCTCGCGCAGTTCCCGCGCCATAATGATCCGACCTCGGCGGGGGCGGCCGTCGCGACGATTCGTCTCTACGCCGTGGAGGACCCCGACCGGCTTGCGCTCGCGGTCCGGTTCCCGCCCGACCCGCTCCCGCGGCGGCACCTCTTCTGGCGGGAGGAGATGGCCGACGGCGTGATCGCCATGGGCCACAAGCCCGAGGAGCAGGACGCGACGCGGCGCGGCGTCACGCGCCTCGTCGACTGGTACGAATACAAGGCGCGCCTGATGCGGTTCCTCGGCATCAATACGTTCTGTAAGGACCTGCTCGAGTTCGGCCACAATCAGGGGTGGGATTCGACGGAGGGGGGCGGCAACGCCTGGTATTACCAGTCGCCCACGCCGGCCCTCTGGAGCGACATTCTCGCGATGCTCGGCCGCTACGCCGTGGACGTGCTCCCGTACTACGAGTACGCCGGGAGCGTCGGCGGCAAGGGGATCGGCAAGGAGGGGCGCTGCCGGACGCTGGCCGGAAAGGACGCTTACACGCACGTCTGGTGGACGGAGAAGCGGAATTGCGACGTGGCGGACCCGGACTTCATCCCCGACGCGAAGAAGCTGCTGGACCTGACGATCCTGAAGTTCAAGGAAAAGGCCCGGTTCGTCGGCGCTTGGTTCCGGCCCCGGCCGAGCGCGATGCCGGTCAGCTTCAACGATCTCGACTTGAGGACGTTCGGCGCGGAGGCGAACGGCGGGGCGGCGCCGACGCGCGAGCAGCTCAAGGCCGACCCCGCGCTCCTCGAGAAGTACTATGCGTGGTGGTTCGGGAAGCGGAAGGCCTTCCTTGTCGCGCTGCGCGATCACCTCCGCCAGGGGCTCGGATCGAAGGCGGTGCTCCTCTTCACCGCAGACACGAGCGAGCCCGGACAAGCCCTGCCGGCCGAGATGACGGGGGCCGGGCAGAAGGAGTTCTGGACGTACAAGACGGCGGTCGTGAACGACGACCTCGAGACCTGGTCGAAGATCTTGTCGGATCCCGTCTACAAGATGATCAAACCGGTCCCCTTCGACCGCGTCGTGGGGGAGGCGATGCAGATGAAGACGCTCCTCCGGTGGCCCGGCACCTGGGGGGAATGGGAGTGGCAGCACGCCTGCCCGCCGGCGGACCCGCAGCGCTACCGGGACACCGACGGCATCCTGATGACGTACACGTACAACCGGCTCTACACGGTCTCGTCGCCGGCCGGCTTCGACGCGTTCCGAGGGCCGTCGGGGCTGGCCGCGGTCCGGCACTACGCGCTTAACGAGAACGAGATGTTCCGGGGGCCGAAGCAGGAGGATCTGCTCGGCTACTTCGTGTCGGACGTCGAGCGGGCGGGGCCGCATTGCATGCTCGCGGAGGCGCGGGCGATGGCGCACGGCGACCCCTGGTACCTGGGATCCCTGATGGGCAACAGTTATGCGCGGGGGTTCCCGGAGCATGTGCGGGCCTTCCACGCCGCCTTCCTCGCGCTCCCGGCGCTTCCGAGCGAGGTCGTGAAGGACGCCTGCGCGGACGCGGAGGTGGTCGTTCGGCGCATCCGGACGCCCGCGCACGGGACCTGGTTCGCGGTGGTGAACACGGGGATGGCGGGAAAGCCGGGGGTCGCGGTGCGGATTCCCGGGGCACTGACGGACGCGGTGACGGGGGGGCGGTTGGGGGGGGGCGGTTCGGTGACGTTGGATCTTGTCCCGGGGGCCTTGCGGGCATTGCACGCGGACTGACGGGGCGCCTCTCGAGGACACATGAACCGCGGCTTTCGGGATGCCCCTTGACTTTCGCGCGGTCTCGCCAATAATGGCAGACGGCGATGGAGTTCGCCGTCCGGTGTGCCGCGGTGCGGGTGGCCGGAAAACCGTCCCTATCGCAGGGAATGACGACTCCTACCAGCAGATATGTTGGTGGGAGTTTTTTTATGCCCTGAAGGATGCATCCGAGCGATGTCCGCACTGCTGCAGACCATTAAAGAGATATGCCGGCACTATCAAATCAAGGCCTTGGAGGCGCCGCTGGATATTGCGGAGCGCCTTGCCTCCGGTGCCCGGATCATGGATGTCGCCGTGATCGGCCAGTTCAAGGCCGGCAAGAGCTCCTTCCTGAACAGTTTCCTGGGGCGGGAGTTGCTCCCGACCGGCGTCATTCCCCTCACCTCGGTCATCACGAGAATCGCATACGGCGAGCGGGAACGCGCGGTCGCCACCTATTCTGACGGACGCGCCGAGGAGATCCCCCTGGCTGGCCTGAGGGACTATGTGACCGAGACGGGCAATCCCGACAACCGGAAGAACGTCCTCCGGGTCGACCTCGAACTCCCCGAACTCGATCGGTTCCGAGGGCTTCGTTTCGTGGACACGCCGGGCCTGGGAAGCCTGTTCCGGCATACCAGCGAGGTGACCGGGCAATGGGCGCCGGAACTGGACGTTGCCTTGGTCGCCGTCAGCGCCGACCGCCCGCTCTCGGAAAGCGAGATTCAGCTCATCCGGGAGGCCTACAAATACAGCCCCCGGATCGTCATCTTGCTGACGAAAGCCGACCTGTTCGAAGAAAGGCAGCTCCGCGAAATAACGGATTATGTGATCCGGGCGCTGGAGAAGGATCTCGGCCGGTCGGTCCCGGTCTATTGCTATTCCATCAGGAGCCAGACCGGGCTCTATCGGGACCGGTTGACGCGGGATTTGTTTGCGCCGCTCATGGGCGATTTCGACTTGGAACTCGACCGGATCGTGAGACATAAGATTCAGGCTCTCGCGGCGTCCTGCCGGAATTACCTGGAGCTGAGCCTTGAAATCTCGAAGAAGTCGGATCAGGAGCGCGAGAATCTGAGAGGCCTTATCGTCAGCGAAAGGCTGAGTGTCGATTACGTGAGGTCCGAACTCTTGCTCGTCACCACCAGTTTCTGGAATCGGACGTGGGACGCCGTTTACGATCGAATCCGGGCGCACCGCGCAGGTTTGAGCGCCTCCCTCACGGAGGCCTTCCGCCGCGAATTCGCCGCGTGGACCGGCAATCTGTATCGGTTGTCCCGCCGGTACGAGACTTGGCTCGAGGAGTCCCTGCGCGTTGAGATCGATCGGATCGTGGATAGGGAGCATTCGCACTTCACGGGGCTTCTGGAGAACGCGCGGAAGCATTTTGCCTTGTTCTGCAGGTCTTTCCGCGATCGTTTAAATCACCGCATCCTGGCGACGCTGGGCGTGGAGATTAAGTCGGAGGAATGGGTCTCCGAGATCCGGGAACTGCGCCGTCCGGACGTGCGGGTCAGCCGTGCCAGCGATTTTCATCTCGATATGCTGTGGTTTCTCTTCCCCATGGCGATTTTCCGCGGGGTGTTCAAGGCCTCTTTCGCGAAACAAATCCCCGACGAAGTCGATAAAAACCTGTATCGCGTCACCGCCGATCTGACGAGTCTTATCAATAAGGGAATCGAGGAATTGAAGGACCAGACCTATCATTTTATCACGAACGAGCTGTCCACGATCGAGGCCTTGCTGACCCGGGACTCGAGCCGGACCCGGGATATCCAGGCTGCCTTGGACCGAATCCAGCGGGACGAAAGCGCGGATGAGGGGGAGCCCCGTTCTGAGACGACGGGCGCCTGCGGACCGATGGCATGAGCGAAGTTGCTTGACTCTCGATTCGGGAGGCGGATAATCAAGCCGGCGATGGAGTTCGCCGTCCGGCGCTTCGACGAGGGCGCGCGGAAAACCGTCCCTGTGCGCAGGGAATGACGACTCCTACCAGCGGGTCAGTTGGTGGGAGTTTTTTTATGTCTCGCCGGAAGTCTCCGAAAAAGGACTGGGAGACGCTTCGCGAGGAAGCCCTAAGACCTCACCGTTGCCTCGGTTACGATCACGCCCAGGTGGCTCTTCACCTGATGGAGCGGGAGGCCTATCCCATCGCCGAGCGGATGTTCCGTCGTGCGATCTGGCTTAATCCCTTCGAGTCGGCCTTTTCGCTCTACTTGGCATGGTGTTTGTTCAAACAAGGCCGATTCGAGGAGGCGGAACAAGCCCTGCTGGCGGCGTCGCCTTCCGAGGAAAACCGGGAGAAGTTCCGAGAGATGCTCGACCTGATCCGGAAGCGGCGCATGGACCGATCGAAAAGGCCGATGTAATCGGCGGATTCCCGGCCCGGGCACTTTTCCTGGGGCCGAAGGGGGAGCCGGGGCGAGCCGCGCGGTGCGGCCGCTAGCCTTCCGGGTGGCGCAACATGGATGCGATCTGGTTTACCGCGGCGTTGTGGCTGGGGTTGGCGCTCCTGGCCACGCTTTTGTCGATTTGGTTCCGCATTTCCACGGCCCTGTCGGAGATCGTGGTCGGAACCGTCGCGCAGCTCGTCATCGGCGCCCTGGTCGGCGCTTCGCTGCTGGCGACGGACGCATCCTGGGTCAAGTTCCTCTCCGGGACCGGCGCCATCGTGCTGACGTTTCTGGCGGGTGCCGAGCTGGATCCCTTGGTCTTCAAGGAGAGGTGGAAAGAAGCCGTCGCCATCGGCTTGGCGAGCTTCGCCGCGCCGTTTCTGGGGTGTGCCGGAGTCGCCTACTGGGTGCTTCACTGGACGCTGCCGGCGAGCTGGCTGGCCGGCGTAGCGTTGTCCACCACGTCGGTGGCGGTCGTGTATGCGGTCATGTTGGAGTTCGGGCTCAATCAGACCGTCTTCGGCAAGACGCTGCTGGCCGCCTGCTTCATTACCGATCTGGGGACGGTGCTGGCGTTGGGGCTGATCTTCGCGCCGTTTTCCTTGAAGATGCTGGTCTTTTCCGCCGCGGGGCTCGCGGCCTTTGCCGTTCTCCCGTGGCTGACCCCCCGTTTCTTCAAACGGTACGGCGGCCGGCCGTCGGAATTGGAGGCCAAGTACCTGCTGCTTCTCCTCTTCGGGCTGGGCGGGTTGGCCGTCTGGGCGGAGAGCGAGGCCGTGCTGCCCGCCTATTTGATTGGCATGATGTTGGCCGGAACGGTGGGCAAGGATCATCATCTGATCCGGCGCCTGCGCACCTTGACCTTCGGGTTCTTGACGCCGTTCTATTTCATACGGGCCGGCTCCCTGGTCTCCGTCCCGGCCCTCGTCGCGGCGCCCTTGATGGTGGTCATCTTGTTGGGCGCGAAGGTCGCGGCCAAATGTCTTGCCGTCTATCCCGCCACGCGTCATTTCGGAAACTCGAAACAGGAGGGAATGTACACGACACTCCTGATGTCCACCGGGCTGACCTTCGGGAGCATCTCGGCGCTGTTCGGCCTCTCCCATGGGATCGTTGACCAGGCGCAGTACTCGTACTTGGTGGCGGCCGTGATCGCCAGCGCGGTCATCCCGACGCTGATTGCCAATGCGTTCTACCTGCCTCGGCACTTGCTCGGAAACAACGCCGCGACGGAGCCCGCGTCCGCGCGACCCGCGGCGCCCGCCGCGGCCACCATGAACAGGGGGGCCTCATGATTCGCAAGATCGTCATGGCCACGGACACCTCGGAGCAGGCGATGAAGGCTTTCGATTGGGCCCTGGACGTGGCGCGGAAATACGAGGCCGACTTGGTCGTGCTGGCGGTCAGCCGCCCGCCGGAACCCGCCGAGGTCGTGGAGACCGCGGCGGTCTTGGAAGGTGCGAAGCGCTACTACGAGAAGCATTTCACGCTGCTTCGGGAGAGGGCCGTGGCGGCCGGCCTCTCGCCGCGCTTCGAGATCCGGGTCGGGCACCCGGCCGAGCAGATCATTCATTTCGCCAACCAGGAACAGGCGGACTTGATCGTCATGGGACACCGCGGAAAGACGTTTGTCCAGCGTTGGCTGTTGGGGTCGGTCTCCAAGCGGGTGTTGAGTTATGCCTCTTGCGCGGTCGCCATCGTGAGGTAGTACGATGTGGAATGTTTTGCTGGTGATGCTCGGCGGAAGTCTCGGTGCCGTCTGTCGCTACGGCGTTTCGCGGGTGGCGGCCGCGTGGCTCGGCAGCGGCTTCCCCTGGGGAACGCTCGTGGTGAACTTGGGGGGGTGCCTGCTGATCGGGCTGGTCTTCGGGATGACGGATCGGGGGACCACGCATCCGTCCGAGCGGCTCTTCTTCGTCACGGGCTTTCTCGGCGCGCTGACCACCTTCTCCACGTTCGCGCTGGAGACGACGCAGGTGGCGCCGGGATCGTGGGCGCTTGCTGGAGCAAACTTCCTGGCCAACAATCTTGCCGGGCTGGCGCTGGTGATCGGCGGAATGTGGCTGGGGACGCGGCTCTAGGGGTGAGGTGGCTATGCTGGCGTACAAGACCATTGCCGTCTTCACGAACGAAAGCGCCCGGTTCCAGGGGAAGCTGCTCCACGAAGCCATTCTTCATTATGTGCGCGGTCTCAAGATCGGCGCGCGGTGCATCGTCTACCGCGGCACGGCCGGATGCTATGAAAATGGAGATGTCGCGTCCAACAAGATTGAGGTCCTCTCCTTCGACATGCCGGTGCAGATCCAGATCGTCCTGCCTGCGGCCGAGGCGGACAGGGTGATCCAGAACGTGTCGGCCATGCTGACCGACGGTATCGTGAGCGTGCAGAGCTTGGACGTTGTATGCCACCACACTCGGAAGTCCCTCCTGCCCAAGCAGCTTCACGTCCGAGACGTGATGACCCGGCAGCCCAAAACGGTCACGCGCGACACCGCGGCCAGCGAGACGGCCCGGCTGCTTCTGTCCGCGAATTTTCACGCGGTGCCGGTGGTGGATCCGGAAGGCCGGCCGATCGGCATCATTACGCAGGGCGACCTGATCGAACGCGCCGGGATGCCCGTGCGTCTGGGGTTGCTGGACGAACTCGGCCAGCCGGGCCTTAGCACGACGCTCAATGCGCTCGGAGGAAAATGGGCGGGCGACATCATGACTCAGCCCATCGTGACCGTGAGCCAGGACCAGTTGCTTGTCGAAGCGGTGGACACGATGCTGGCGAAGAACCTGAAACGGCTTCCCGTGGTCGACGCGAGCGGCCGGCTGGTCGGCATGCTCGCCCGCTACGACCTCTTGCATGCCATGACTCGGGAAGCGCCGGACTGGAAGGGCCTGCGTGCGCGCAGCATCTCGGTCCGGGACGTGCGCTGGGTGCGCGATGTCATGCAACGGGACGTGTACAGCGTCTCCCCGGCAACGACGGTGGACGAGATCCTGAAGGGGCTCAGCACGCATGAGGTCCAGCGTGTGGCGGTCGTGGACGCGGCAGGGATCTTCCTGGGCCTGGTTTTCGACCGAGACCTGCTCCGTGCGTTCTCCGGCGAGCATCCCGGGTTTTGGGCCTATCTCGTCGGTATCTTCAGCGGGCAGGGGGTCAAGACCGTCGCGGATCGAGTCCGGGCAACGACGGCCGCCGATGTCATGAGGCGCGATGTGGTGACGATTCGCGAGGATGCGGGTCTTGACGAGGCCGTGCAGTTGATGACGACGCACAAGATCAAGCGATTGCCGGTGCTGGATGAGGCGGGGCGCTTCAAGGGGATGATCAGCCGCGATGCCGTCCTGCGAACCGTTTTCACCACGTGCGGACCGGAGCCGCCGTGGTAGTGTCCTGAATCTCGTGGAGAAGTAGAGACGGCGTATTCTCCCGATCCGATTCCGGTAGATCGACGGCTGGAAGAAGATCGCCGAGGTCGTCAACGAGCGCCGCGGAATTGAGTCGACGGAACGAGCGTCTTGAGTTTATCTTTCGGTTTCAGCCGCCGGGAGCTACGCCAAAGTCCACCGGTTTACGGACACAACCGGGCCACATACCCTGCGAGACAGAGGACTTGTCCTGCGCCGATCCGCGCTCATGCCGGGATCGGTCATTGGCCCGAACGGCATCCGTCCTTCGCCCCGTTCTTCCCGCCGCCCCCCTGCCTGACCGCCTGGATTTAGGGATTCATCAAATAGTCCGGCGCAACTCGAGACAATCGGTAGGGGTTGCCGGGGACCCGCGGGAGGGGATACACTGGCGTACGCGGTCCCGCGCGCGGCTTCCCCCGATTCGCGAGGCGGCGATGACGGCATTCCATCTCATCCTCCGCGGCCTGCGCCACCACGGCCGGACCCACCTCGGCGTGGCCGCCGGCGCGGGGATCGGCGCTGCGGTGCTCGTCGGGGCTCTGGCGGTCGGCGATTCCGTCCGGCACAGCCTCCGAGCCATGGCCCTCCAGCGCCTCGGCGGCGTCCAACACGCGCTCGAGGCGCCGGACCGGACGTTTCACGACGCGCTGGCGGACAAGCTGGCCGGCGGGGGCACGCGGACTGCGGCCGTGCTGAGCCTGTCCGGCCTGGCGGCGAGCGGCGACGGCGGGGGGCGGGTCCCGGGCGTGCGCATCTACGGCGTCGACGGCCGTTTCGGGGTTCTGGTTGGCGCCGCCGCCGTTCCCCCCGCGGCTGATCCGGACGCCGTCGTGCTGAACGAGCCCCTCGCCCGCCGGCTGGGCGTGAAGGTCGGGGGGACGGTCCTGTTGCGCGTCGAGCGCCCCGGCCTTCTGCCGCGGGATGCGCCGCTCTCGGGGGCGGAGGACGCGACCGAGGCCGTGCGGCTGACGGTCGCCGCCGTGGCGCCCGACGACGCCGGCGGCCGGTTCAGCCTGCGGGCGGAGCAGGCGGCGCCGTACAACGCCTTCGTCCACCGGCATCGGCTCCAAGCCCTCGTCGGTCTGACGGACCGGTCGAACCTGTTGCTGGCCGGGGGCGGCGAGTCCGGCCCGGCTTCGCTCGACGGCGTTCTCCGGGCGCGATGGGGGCCCGCGGACGCGGGCTTGGAGGTGAGGGAGCTTCCCGGGCGGGGCGTCCTCGAGGTGCGATCGCCGCGCGTCTTTCTCGAGGCGCCGCTCGTCGATGCGCTGGCCGGCGTGCCCGGCGCGCAGGGCGTCCTGACCTATTTCGTGAATGAACTGAGGGTCGGTGACCGATCGACGCCCTATTCGATGGTGTCGGCCGTCGGGGATTTGGGGGACGGAAGGGGACGTCCGATCGGTCCCGCTTCGAGCCCGGCGCCCGATCGTCCGTGGGGCTTTCTGGCGGGCGGCGAGATCGCGATCAACGACTGGCTGGCGAAGGACCTTCAGGCGGAGGCGGGGGACACGCTGGCGATGGCGTACTTCGTCCCTGCGGCCGGCCGGGCGCTGGAGGAGCGGACCGCCCGTTTCCGGGTCGCGTCCGTGGTGCCGATGTCCGGGATTGCCGCCGACCGGGAGCTGTTGCCGGACTACCCGGGGCTTTCCGACGTCGAGAACTGCCGCGACTGGAAGCCGGGTATCCCCATCGACCTCGACCGGATCCGGAAGCAGGACGAGGCGTACTGGAAGGAGCACCGCGGCACGCCGAAGGCGTTCATCGCGCTGCCGGAGGCGCAGGCGCTCTGGGCGAACCGGTTTGGGAGCCTGACGGCGGTCCGGTTCCCGCTGCGGCCGGGGATCCGCGGGGAGATCGAGGAGGCCTTCCGCCGGCGGCTTGCGCCGGCGGGGCTGGGGCTCTATTTCCATCCCGTACGCGAGGAGGCGCTGGCCGCGGCGGCGCAGGCGCAGGATTTCGGCGGCCTCTTCCTCGGCTTCAGCTTTTTCCTGATCGCGGCTGCGCTGCTGCTGACGGGGTTGCTCTTCACGCTCGGGGTGGAGCAGCGGGCGGAGGAAGCCGGGATCCTTCTGGCGACGGGGTTCACGTTGGCTCGCGTGCGCGGGCTCTTCCTGGTCGAGGGGGGGCTCCTCGCGCTGGCGGGCAGCTTGGCGGGGACGCTCGGCGGCCTCGTCTACGCGCGGGGCGTGCTTGCCGGCTTGGCGACCGTCTGGCGCCCGGCCGTGGGGACGTCCGCGCTGCACTTCCATGCGGAGCCGGCAACGCTGGCGCTCGGCGCGGCGGCCGGTTTTGTCCTCGCGCTGGTCTCGATCGGGTGGGCGGTGCGCCGGCTGGCGAAGCGCCCCGCGCGCGAGCTGCTGGCCGGGGGGGCGTATGCCCTCGCGGTCGCGCCGGCGGGCCGCTCGTGGGGCTTCTGGCCGGCCGGCGTTGCGGCCGTCGCCGCCCTGGCCTGGGTCATCCTAGCCGCCGGCCGCCGGCCGGGGACGGGGGCCGGGGCCTTCTTCGGGGCGGGGTCGCTGCTCCTGGTCTCCGGCCTGTTCGCGAGCCGCGCGTTGCTGGCCGTGTTGTCGCGCCGGGCCGCCACGGGCCTGACGACGGCCGGCCTGGCCCTGCGCAACGCCGCCCGTCGGCGCGGGAGGAGCCTGGCCGTTGTCGCCCTTCTGGCCTGCGGCACCTTCCTGGTCGCCGCCGTCGGCGCGAATCGGCGGGGGGGCGGGGCGGACGTCTCGGATCGGACCTCGGGGACGGGCGGCTTCGCCCTGTGGGCGACGGCGTCGATCCCCGTCTTCCACGATCTCAACCGGCCGGACGGCCGCGCCGCGCTCGGCCTCGATCCGAAGGACATGGAGGGCGTAACCGTTGTCCCGATCCGCGTCCGGGATGGCGACGACGCGAGCTGCCTCAACCTCAATCGCGCGCCTCGCCCTCGGATCCTGGGCGTCCAGCCCGATGTCCTGGCCGGACGATTCGCCTTCGTCCGACAGACCGAATCCGGGGGCGGTTGGACGCTCCTTGACGGGCCGGTCGCGGGCGAGGCGGCGATCGCGGACGATGCCACCGCCACGTGGGCGCTGGGCTCGAAAACCGTCGGCGATGCCGTTCCCGCCGTGGACGAGCGGGGGCGCCCGTTCGACCTCCGGCTTGTGGGACTGCTCGGGGACTCGATTTTGCAGGGGAACTTGGTGGTCTCCGAGGCGGCGTTCCTGCGCCGGTTCCCCTCGGCCAGCGGCGCCCGGGCGTTCCTGATCGATGTCCCCCCCGGCCGGGTCGGGGCGGTCGCCGCGGTGCTCCAGCGCGCGCTGCAGGACTACGGCTTCGAGGCCGTCCCGGCCGACCAACGGCTTGCGGCCTTCCACGCGGTGGAAAACACGTACTTGGCGGTCTTTCTCGCCCTCGGCGGGCTGGGGCTGGTCTTGGGGAGCCTTGGGCTGGGCGTCGTCGTGATGCGGAACGTGCTGGAGCGGCGGGCGGAGCTGGCGATCCTGCGGGCGGTGGGGTTTGAGGCGCGGGCGGTGCGCCGACTGGTCGTTGTCGAGCACGCGATGATGCTCGCGCTGGGGCTGGCGTGCGGCGCCGCGGCGGCAGCCGTGGCGGTGATCCCGGCCCTCTCGGGGGCCTCTGCGCCGGTCGTTTCGGTCGCCGGGGTGCTGGCGGCGGTGGCCGCCAGCGGCGTAGTCTGGACCTTCTGGGCGGCAGGGTGGGCGCTCCGGGGGCCGCTTTTGGCGGCCCTGCGGGACGATTGATGGCGCGAACCGGCGGGAGGCGTGAGATGCATGCCGCGGGTTCGCGCTTTGCGGCAGACGGGCGGCCTGCGGATGCCGTGCGGTCTGATGCCTGTCCCGGGTTGCCCTTGTCCGCGTTTCGGGATACGATCGGGACCGTCCGGCGTCCGGACGTTTAGGGGGAGGATCTGCCATGCCGAGATGGACGATGGTGTTTTGCCTGTGCGCGGCCAGCGGGGCCGGTGGCGCCCCGGCCGATGAGTTGAAGCCCGCGACCCCCGGTGCGAAGATTCTCTATGCGGAAGACTTCGAGCGGGTCTCGCCGGGGGATCCGCCGGAGGCCTTCATGGTGCTGAACGGCAAGTTCGTCGTGAAGCAGGAGGAGAAGAACCGGGTGCTGGAATTGCCGGGTGGGCCCCTCGATAGCATGGGGCTCTTGTTCGGGGCGGCTGCGAAGGAGGGGATCTGCGTGTCCGCGCGGATCCGGGGCGAGGCGAAGGGGAAACTGATGCCCGCCTTCGGCGTCGGGCTCAATGGGGCCGGCGGCTGGCGGCTCCAGGCCGCCCCGATGCGGAAGGCGCTGGAGCTGGTGAAGGCGGACGCCGTGAAGGCCTCGGTCCCATGGGCGTGGGTGCCCGACGCCTGGATCCGATTCCGCCTCCAGTCTCGCAGGACGGGGGAGAAGGCGTGGACAATCGAGGGGAAGGCCTGGGCGGAGGGGTCGGCGGAGCCGGCGGAATGGCCGATCGTGCTGGCGTGGTCGGAAGAGCCCTCCTCCGGCCGGCCTTCCGTTTGGGGCATGCCCTTTTCCGACCTTCCGATTCAATTCGACGACCTGCAGGTGACCGCCGTCGCGGGCGAGTGAAGCGCGGGCCTGCCGACCCCGGCGCATCGCGCGAACGCGGCGCCGGGTCGCACCCCGCCTACCGGCCGGCGAGGTCGTCCCCCTTTCCGCCCTCGTCTTTCCCGTTCGGCCCGACCGAATAGAGCTCGAACGGCGCCTGCGAAGGCGGGCGACCCTTGTCACGGCCCGAAGGCGGGGGAAGCTCCCGGTAGACGATCGGGAATCCCCAGGGGTCGACGGCCTTCCCGTCGACGAGCGTGTCCTTCGTGAAGCGGTAGTGAGGCTCCTTGGATCCGCGCCGAGGGGACTGGAGGGCCTTGACGAGGCCGGCATTTCCGGACTCGGGGTACTTCCTGTACTCGCGCTGGTAGGCCATCACGGCTCCCGAAAGTTCGGCGACGAGACTCCGGGCTGCCGCGATCTTTTCCGCGTCCTTGGGCGCCGTCCCCGGCGGGGCCGGAGGCGGGTTGACGGGGGGGACGACGGGCTTTTCGTTGCCGCGCCGGCGGTCGTCGGAGGGCCGGCGCTTGTCCTCCCCGGCGCGTTTCCGTTCCTCCTCGGCTCTGGCGCGGGCCTCGTCCTCGTCGCGCTTCCGGTCGGCCTCGGCCTTGGCGCGGGCCTCGTCCTCGGCGCGCTTGCGCTTCTCCGTCTCGGCGCGGGCGCGGGCCTCCTCGTCGGCGCGCTTCTGCTCGGCCTCGGCTCGGGCGCGGTCGGCCTCGGCCCTCTTCCGGTCCTCCTCGGCGCGGCGGAGGGCCTCGTCGGCGCGGGCCTTCTGCTCCGCGGCGGAGGCGGCGCGGTCGGCCTCGGCTCGGCGTCGCTCCCAGTCGGCCTTCCGGCGTTCATAATCCTGGCGCTCGCGTTCGGCCTCCGGCGGCGGCTCGCGGCGGTCGGGGGGCTGGGCGGCGAGGCGGGCTTCCTCGGCGCGGCGGCGCTCGAGCGCGGCGGCGCGACGGGCGGCCTCGGCGGCGCGCTCGGCCTCCTCGGCTTGGCGGGCCCGGGCGAGGGCCTCTTCGCGCTCCCGGGCCTTCGCCTCCGCCTCGCGCTGGCGGCGCTCCTCGGCCTCGCGGCGCTCGCGGGCCTGGCGGCGCTCGTCCTCGCGAAGGGCCTGCTCGGCCTGCTCGGCGCGGCGCCGGCTCTCCTCCCGCTGCTGCTCGTACGCCGCCTTCTTTCGCTCGTACTCGGCCAGCTGGCGTTCGTGCTCGAGGCGGAGACGGTCGGCCTCCGCGCGCTCGCGGGCGAGCTCGGCGCGGCGGCGCTCGTGCTCCGCCAGCTCGCGCTCGTACTGGGCGCGGCGCGCGCCCGCGGCAGCCTCCTCGGCGCGGCGCCGGGCCTCCGCCTCCCGCATCCGGGCCTCCCGCTCGCGCCACTCCACCTCGAGCTCCCGGCGGGCCACCTCGCGCTCCCGCTCGCCGACTTCGCGCTCCCGCTCGGCCGCCTCGCGTTCCCGCTCCCGCACCCACTGCTCGTGTCGCCGGATCCAGTCGTCGTGGCTCCGGCACGTCCAGGGGCGGGGCGCGGCGACGGCGATCCGCTCGTGCCGGCAATCGATCCGCGGCTGGCCCGCCCGGTGGCACTCGGCCTGGGCGACCCAGCGGAAGTCCTGCCCGCGCGTGCAGCGGGCCAGGTAATCCGGGGCGGGGATCCCGAAATAGTCCACCGCGATGCGCAACTGCAGCAGGGCGATCATGTCGGTGTTGTGGTAGGTGACGGCGTACCGCCGGCTCCAGTGGGCGATGTAGAGGCTGCGGTACGGCCCGGGCAGGTCGACGCCCAGACCGACATCGACGTACAGGTCGGCGATGCGGAGCTGGTGACGTGCGTAGACGGCGTACAGGTTGCGCCCGCAGGCGGCGTAGGCGTCCACGACGTCGCAGATCGGCACGCGCTTTTGCCGGGCGATCCAGCAGAGGACAAACATCTCGTCATCGGTGTAGCCGAGCCGCGCCTGCATGCGGCCGATGTAGACGAAGGTCGCGGGGTGGCAGAGGAAGTACTCGCGATAGACGAGGACCCGGATATCCTCCCAGACGGGCGTGTAGGGGTAGACGACGACCACCTCCCGCGGGGGGGGCGGGGGCGGGGGCAGGGGCGGCTCGGGCTCGGGAGGCGGGGGCGGGGGCGGCGGTGGCGGCAGGGGCGGGGTCTGCACCACGATCGGCGGCGGGGGCGTGTCGGACCGCCGGTCCCGATCATCGACGACCATGATGCAGCCGCTCGCGAGGAGGGCCAGTGCGGCGGCGAGTGACGGATTGCGCATGGCGTTCCCCCGAAGAAAAGGGTGCGCGAGAACGGGCTCCGGGTTCCACGACGCCCCGGGACCGGCGGTTCCGGTCATCCGACCAGCCGGCACGGGATTGATTGTACGGCGGCGGGAAGCGGCGTGCCACAGGAACTCGGGAGGGAATCACCGCGCGCCGCGCTCCCTGTGAAACCGCCGGACCCGGTCGAAAAAGGCGCGGGCCTCCTCCGACCGGTAGTCGGGATAGGTCCATTCCATCGGGGCGAAGGCCCCCCCCTGCCAGCGCAGGGTCACCTCGGCGTAGATCCCGTTCCCCAGGCAGACGCGATGGGCGAAGTCCTTCGTGGTGGCCAGCACGAGGCGGGCGTCGTCCAGCACGCCCGGGTCGAGATTGACGGGGCGTGGGACGGAGGCGGCCAGGCGGCCGGCGAGCTCCCGTTCCAGGGCATTTGTCCGGAGCTTGATCGCGGCCAGACGGCCCGGATCGACGGGCGTCTCGAAAGCGACGAACTGGCGCAGGAGCCCCGGTCCCATCTCCGGCTCGTAATAGCGGGTGAAGGAGAAGGGGAGGACCGGGCTTTCCAGGGCGCGAGGGCCGAACGCGTGCGACAAGGTCTCGCGGGCCGCCGCGAGGGCCGCCTCGCCCGCGGCGAGCAGGCCGCAGACCAGCGTGGCGGGCGCCGCCGGGAGGGGATCGCCCATGGTCAGGGCTCCTCGGGGGGAGGCGCGCCGCCGCAGGCCTTCACGCAGACGCCGCAGACGTGCTGGCCGATGAACGGCAGGCGGCTGAATTCGGTCAGCTTCCGGAAGCAGGCCTCGAGGTCGAAGTCCTCTCGCCGCTCGCGGATGGCCCCGGCGGGACAGGCGGCGATGCAGGCGCGGCAGGCACCGCAGTCGCCGCCGGCCGGCGCGTCCGGGGGGAGCGCCAGATCGGTCAGGACGGAGACGAGCCGGAGCTGCGCGCCGAAGCGGGGGTGGACGAGCAGGGTGGACCGCCCGAGGTATCCCAATCCGGCCGCCCGGCCGAGGAGCTTGTGGGAGAGGTGCCCCCGCATCGGGTCGCGGGCGAGGATTTGGGAGGCGGGGACGGGGAGGGCGCGACCGCCGGCGGCGCGGATCCGCTCGGCGAGCGACCACGCCATCTCGTCGAGCCGCACGTTGGCCTGCCGGTAGTGGTGGAAGTAGAGGATCGAGGGGCGGTCGGTGACGGTGTCGAGGACGGCGGACTGGAGGCGGACGGCGGCGACGGCGGCGGTGACAAAGCCGGGGCCGACGCGGTCGAGGAGGGCGGGCTCGAGCGCCAGGAGCGGGGCGAGGTCGGCGACGCCGAAGGCCGCGGCGCCGCGCTCCGCGGCGAGCCGCGCGAGATCATCCCGGAGGGCGGCGGCATCCATGGGTGCGCTATACCCGGGGGGAGGCCGTCTGTCAAGCGGAGCGTCGGTCGTCCTGCGGCGGCGCCGCGTCTCGTGCTCCTGCATAACCGTCTGCTCGCCGGCATTCAGGGAGGCATCGGAAAGTCCGGGGTGACTTGAGCGGAGCCCCGTTCTTGTCAAGATCGGCGCCGTGTGGTATGGGATGCCGATCCCGCGTCACAAGCGGTCCCTTCGTCCTATGAGGAAAAGGCGCATGCGGGGCGGCCTGTTGCCGGTCCGGTTCATCTCGGAGGCTGTCATGTCCCTGACGACCCGATTCGCCGCCGGCCTGTTGTGTTTCGTGCCCCTGGTCCTGCCCGCATGCGGCGGGGGAAGCGGGGACGACGACGGCGCGGCGCCTTCCCCCGAGGCGCTCTTCGGCGCCCTGCACGAGTCCCCCGACATCGCCTTTGACGCGGCGGGGAACGGCGTGGCGGTCTGGACCGAGTCCCCGTTCGACGGCACCGCCTCCGTGTCGCGCGTCCTGTATGCCGTGTACACGCGGTCGTCGGGAACCTGGTCCTTGGGGGCGGAGTTGGCGCGCCCGGCAACGGGCCCGCGAATCGCCTCGACCGGCACCGGGTTCATGGCGGTCTGGACGGGCCCGATCGGCGGCCTCAACGGCGTCCAGGCCCGAGCGTTCTCCGGGACCGCCTGGGGGGCGGCGGTGACTCTGTTCACATCGGTGCATGCGGTCGAAGGCGCCTGTGTCGCGTCCAACGGGACTGGGTACGCGGCGGCGTGGCGGGAGCGGCAGGTTGCGAAGGCCCGGGTTCATGCCAGCCTCTACAGCGGGACGGGGTGGGACGCGGCCTCGGCGCTGGACGACGACGCCGGCGTCGCCGGCGTCCCGACGATCGCGGGAAAGGCCGGCGGCAAGGATTTTGCGGTGGCGTGGGTCCAGGCCCGGGTTTCGGGGACGGAGTGGGACGTCTTCACCGCCCTGCACGACGCGGCCGGGGGGGCGTGGGACGCGGCCTCCGTGCGCAGCACGGGGACCGGCGAGGCGGATTCCTGCCGGCTCGTTACCAACGGCACCGGGTATCTCCTGGCTTGGGCGCAGGACGACGGGGCGGCGGTGAGCGTCTTTGCCGACCTGTTTGATGGCGGCGTCTGGGGCGGCGCCGCGGCGGTCGACGGCACGGCCGACGACTGCCGCTTTCCGTCCGTCGCTTCCGACGGGGCAGGTTACGCCATCGCTTGGATCCGGTCCCCCGCCGAGCCGGAAGGAGACTTGGATGTGCTCCGTTACGCCGGCACCCCGCTGTCGCCTGTCGGGCCGGTGGCGATCGAGACCGGGCTTGCGTTCGTCTCCCGCCTCCCGTGCTTGGCGTCCGCCGAGACCGGCCGCTACGCCGTCGCGTGGCCGGTCGGGACGGCGGCGGGGGTCGACTTGCATGCCTCCTTCTTCGACGGTTCGGCGTGGAGCGTTCCGGAGGTGGCCGAGGCGGGCGAGGGCGATTGCCGATGGCAGGGGGGCGTGCCGCCGGCCTTCCGCGGCAACGGGGCCGGCCGCTACGAGCTGGTTTGGTCCCAGGTCGACGACCCGATCACCGAGCGCCTTCAGATCTACGCGCGGACGCACACGGGCGTGTGGGGCAAGGTCGCCTCCCTTTCGGGCCCGGGGTGGCGGGCTGGCGCCCTGTCGCCCGCCGTCGCGGTGGCCGGGGACGGCACCGCCTTGGCCGTCTGGACGCAGTACCGGAACGGGCGCCCGGAGGTTTGGGGCCGGTTGCGGACCGGAGGGAGATGGGGCGATCTCGTGGCCGTCGACCGGTCCGGGTCGAGTCCCGCCGTGGCCACGGATGGGACCGGCTTCGTCGTGGCTTGGTCGGATGCCGTTTCCGGGGTGCGCGCGCGTGCCTGGACGGCGGCGGGCTGGGAGGCCGCGGCGACGACCGTCGACGCAACCCCCGGTGTCCCGTGCCTCGCGTCGAACGGGACGACCTGGGCGCTTGCCTGGGAGACGGAGGGCGGGGCCGTGGCGGCCGCGATCCGTAGCGGAGGGGTCTGGGGCGTCGCGACGCCCCTCGTCTCCGAGGCCTCCGACCCCCGGCTTGTCGCGGCGGGATCGACGTACGTCCTGCTCTGTATCGACGAGAGCGGGGCGGTCGATCACCCGCTCGCCTTCTCCCACGACGGAACCTGGGTCAACGAGGGGCTGATCGACGGGGGGGCCGCGGATTCCGCGGCGAGCCCCGCACTGGCCGCACGCGGGACCGAGTGCGTGGCGGCGTGGAGCCAGGGGGGGCGCATCCAGGCCCGGGTCCGAAGCGGCGGCGCTTGGGCGGGGGCCGCCGCCCCCCTCGACGACGGGGCGGCCCCCGCCAGCCGTCCCGTGCTGGCCGCCAGTAGCTCCGGCTACGCGGCGGCCTGGGAGCAGGGCGGCCAGTTGGTCGCCGCCCTGGCTTCCGGAACGACTTGGGGGGCGCCCGGGGTGGTCAACGTCGGGACGGGCTTCGCCTACTGGCCGCGGGTCGCGTCGAACGGCGTCGACTTCGCGATCGCATGGCTTCAGTTCGACGGCACGGCGGTCAGCCTGCTGACGCGGCGGCGGGACGGCGGGGTGTGGGGAAGCGTCGTCCTCATGGAGACGGGATCGCGGGACGTCTATCCCGATCATGTCGCGGCGCGGGACGGGTCCGGCTATCTTTCGGTCTGGACCCAATTTCTTTCCGCCGATCCGGTCTGCACGGCGGTCGGGGCGCGCGGCTTCTGAGCCCGCCGCCGGGACATTTCAGCGGCGCGGCGCCCGCCTGCCGCGCCGCCGGATGTCCGGCGAGCCCCGAGGCCGGGTGTCACGACGTCCCGGTCTTGGCTTTCTGGGCGGCGTGGAACTTCGCCCAGCGGGCCTTCTGGGCCTGGACGATCCTCCGGCGGGCCTCGGGAGAGAGCTTGCGACGCTTCCGGGGGCGTCCGCCCTTATTGGCCGTCCGGGCCGCGGGCGCCATTTTCCCGTCCAGCAGCCGGTCGATCTTCCTCTGCAACTTGGCCGCCGCCTTCAGCAGCTTGGCCTTCTTCCGCTCCAGGGGCGCAACGGCTTCCTGCGCCTTTTTCTGGAGGAGCAGCTTCTCCAGTTGGCTCGTGGTCAGCCGCGCCATGATCGTTTCCGTCTTCAAGGCCCGATCTCCTGAAAGAAAAGGGAACCGTGACGGAGCGATCGTATATGTCCCCAGCCGGGAAATCCAGGAAGAATCGCGCGGTTCGGGGGCGGCGACCTAACATGCTTCTATCTGGTCCATGTTACAGTCCATGTTAGTCGATGAATGATGTTGCGCGGCGCCTAACATGGGGGAGGGGTGAGTCGGTCCCGAAGCCGTTCCAGGGCCCGGGCGAGGGTCGAGCAGACGGTGTTTATCGGGATCTTCAGCGTCTCCGCGATCTCCCGATACGTGAGGCCGCCGTGGTAGTACAGGCACAGGGCGGTCCGGTCGCGCGGGGCGAGCGCCCCGAGCGCCGTTTCGACGGCCCGCGCCGCGTCCGTCCGCGCGGCCGCCTCCGCCGGGTCCTCCCGCGGGGCGGTCGCGTCGTCGGGATTCGCGCCCGCCGCCTCCTCGGGTCCCGCTCGGGCGCCCGCGCGCCGCGCCCGCAGCGCGTCGATCGTCGCCGTCCGCGCGATCATCCCCACGTATGTCGCCAGGGACCACCGCGGGTCGTACGCCCGGAGCCGGGCGGCCTCATTCCGCACCAGCGCCAGGAAGGTCTCGGCGCAGAGGTCGTCCAGGTCCGCCGGCCCGACCCGCACGCCGCATCGATCCGCCGTCCGCCGGGCCACGCGCAGGACGAGGGGGCCGTACCGCTCGACGAAGGCGCTCCAGGCGGCGGCGTTGCCGTCTGCGCAGGCGCGGGCGAGCGCGGCGTCTGTGTCGCGAGTCATCGAGGGATCGGGAAAGCCGCACGCGGGGCCGGGACATGACGACGGGGCGCGGGCGTTCCCCGCCGCCTCTTCTCATGCCGCGTTGCCGCGGCGCGTGTCGCGGTTTCCCGGCCCGCCCATCCTATGCGAAAACGGGGATTTCGGGAATAAAGGCGGCGGATGTGCCGTATATCGGGATGCGGAGGCCGCCGGCCCGCGGGTCGAGACGGTCCGCGCTTGGAGTCGTCATGGATCCCTGCCTGTCCCCCGAACGGTTGACGGCGCACCTGCACGGCGAGACGGCCGGGCCGGAGGCGGCCGCCGCCGCCCGTCATCTCGCGGCCTGCGGCGCCTGCCGCGGCCGCTTGGCGGGCCTTGCCCGCGTCGACGCGGCGCTCCGGGCGGGTGCGCGGGCCTCCGTCGCGGCGGGGCCCTCCTGTCCCGGCGACGAGGCCCTTCACGCCCTGCTTGCGGGCGCTGTCGCCGGCGACCGACGCGCGGAGACCGAGTCGCACCTGTCCGGCTGCCCGCGGTGCGCCGCCGCCCTCGCCGTATTGCGGGATGCCGCGTCGCCGGGGGCCGGGCTTTCGCCGGGCCTGCGCCGGCGCCTGCTAGCGTTGCGGCCGGGGCCTGGCGCGCGGGGCGGCGCGGCCACGCCACGGGCGGTGCGGGCGGCGGTGGGCCCGCGTCCGACCGTTCGGGCCGCCCCGTCGCGCGGCGCCCCGGTCGCCCGAATCGCGGCCGCCGGGATCCTGATCGCCGTCACGGTCGTCCTCGCAGCGACGGCGATCCGCCGCGGCCGGCCCGGCGCGGCGGACCGCGTCGGGGCCGGTCGCCCCGACGCCGCGGGCGCGGGCGGGGCGGACGTGTCCGCGCGGTCTCCCGATCCGCCCGGACGCCGGGCGGGTCCCGGTCCGGCCCGGCCGGCCGGACCCCCCGCCGTCGTCGCGGCCCGTGTTGCCGAGGTCGTCGGGCCGGTATTCCGTATCGGCGAAGCGGGGGAGGATCCGGCCCGGCCCGGCCTGCTGCTCGACTCCGGGATCGGCATCCGCACCGCCGCCGCGGGGGCGCGGGCTCGTCTTGTCCTGTCCGACGGGACGCGGGTGGATCTGAGCGGGCGCACGCTGATCCGGCGGCTGGAGGAGGGGCCGTCGGGAAGGCGGATCGAGTTGGCACGGGGGTTGGTCGGTGTCGAGGCCGTCCCGCAACCCCAAGGCCGCCCCCTCGTTCTGGCGACGCCGCAGGCCGAGGCGACGGTCGTCGGGACCCGGTTCGCGCTCTGGGCGACAGGCGACCGGAGCGGGGTCGCGGTGACGGAGGGCGCCGTGCGGTTCGCGAGGCCGGGCGGCGGCGCCCCGGTTCGCGTTCCCGCGGGGCGGTCCGCCGAGGCCGCCGCGGGCGGGGATCCCGCCGACAGGGGGCCGGCGGTGGCGGCCCAGCCCGCCGACGCGCTGGTCGAGTCGTTCGGCGTCAACGTCCACCTGCGCTACGCGGACACCCCCTATGCCGCCTACGACCGGATCGTCTTCCCCGCGCTGCGGGAATCCGGGATCCGGCATATTCGGGACGGCGTGACGCCGGGGCATGCCGGCCTACTCCGAAAACTGGCGGATCTGTACGACCGGCTCGGGATCCGAGCGACCCTCATCGCGGGGGACCCGAGGCCGTTCGGCTGCACGGCGGAGCAGGCCGTCGCATTCATCCGCGCGCTCGGGGCGCATCGCGTGGCGATGGTGGAAGGGCCGAACGAGTACGACCTGAGCGGGGATGCGCGTTGGTCGGAGGTGCTGCGGGAGCGCCAGCGCCTGCTTTACCACGCGGTCAAGGGCGATCCCGAGACGGCGGGGCTGCCCGTCGCGGCCCCATCGCTCGCCTCGTTCACGGCGCCCGAGGCGGCCGGCGATCTCTCGGCCTTCTGCGATCTCGGGAATCTCCACAACTACTACGGCGGCCGCCATCCCGGGACCGCCGGATGGGGGGCGGACGGCTACGGGAGCCTGGGGTGGAGCGCCCGGCGCGCCGGCCAGGTTTGCGGCGGCAAGCCGCTCGTCTCGACGGAGACCGGCTGGCACAACCGTCTCGACGACGCGAACCACCCGGGCGTGCCCGAGCCGGTGGCCGCGGCCTACCTGGTCCGCCTGGCCTTGCTCCAGCTCGAGGCCGGGATTGTCCGGACCCACGTCTACGAGCTGATCGACTGCTTCGACGACCCGGGCCGGACCGAGTCCCATTTCGGCCTGCTGCGGCATGACGGGTCGCCGAAGCCCGCCTTCGCCGCGGTGAAGCGCTTGCTGGCCTTGTTCGCGGATGCCGGCCCTTCCTTCGCCCCGTTCCCGCTGGCGTTCGATCTGGCGGGCGACATGCGCGACGTGCGGCACGCCCTTTTCCAGCGGCGCGACGGGACCTTTCTCCTGGCGCTCTGGCAGGAGGTGTCCGGCTACGACGTCGCGTCGCGGGCGATCCTCCCGGTCGCGCCCCGGGACGTGCGGCTCCGGGTGGCCCTGCCGATGGCGCGGGGGGCGATCCACCGGCCGGTCCGCTCCGAGGTCCCGGTCGCTCGCGTCGACGCGCCCCGGGAACTGGCGCTGCAGGTCCCGGACGACCCGCTTGTGGTCGAGCTCGTGCCGGGGGACGGGGGGGGCGGATGAGGAGCGGCCGGCAACCGGCCAGGAGGCGATCCATGGCGTCGCGCGTGAAGCGGCACGCGCCGGGCCTCGTGCTCGGGGTTCTGGCGCTTCTCGGCCTGACGCCCCGGCCGCTGCCGGCCGCTACGACCGGCGGCGATCGCCGGATCCCCGTGGAGATCCTGTACCCCCCCGACGCTTTTGTTGCCGCCGGCGGTCGCATCCTGGACGTGACGAAGCCCCCGTTCAATGCCAGGGGCGATGGGAAGACCGACGACACGCGCGCGCTGATCGCCGCGGTCGACTTCGTCGCGGACCGGCTCCGGAACGTGCCGTGGACGCGAAACCCCGCCAGCCACATCCTCTATTTGCCGAAGGGGACGTATCTCGTCAGCGATACGATCGTCCACAGCGGCCCGGTCATCAAGTGTCTCGCCGACGGGTGGGACGGCATGTTCCGGCTCCGGATCATCGGCCAGAGCCGCGAGGAAACGGTGATCCGGCTTCGGGACGCCTGCCCCGGTTTCGAGCGGGGCGGCAAGCCGGTGCTCTCGTTCCAGAAGGGGCCCGGGACGAACGTCCCCGGTCTCAACCAGTGCCGAAATCTGACGGTGGACATCGGTCGCGGAAACCCTGGCGCGACGGGAATCCTCTTCATGGGCGCCAACACGTGCTCGATGAACGACGTCACGATCCGCTCGTCGGACGGCCGGGGGGCGGCGGGTCTCGACCTGGCGCTCTTCTCCGTCCAAGGCCATCTCAAGGATATCACCGTCGAGGGATTCGATTACGGCGTGCGCGTCACGCCGATGGAGGAGTGCAACCCGGCGCTCGAGCACCTGACGCTGCGGGGGCAGGGCCGCGCCGGCGTGCTGGTGGAGCGGGGGAGCCCCTGCCTCCGGGACCTTTGGAGCGCGAACGCCGCGCCGGCCGTGCTCGTGACGGGCCGCGCGGCGCATGTGGTGCTCGTCGACAGCGTCCTGGATCGCGGCGCGGAGGGGGCGGCGGCGGTCGACCTCCGCGACGAGACGGCGCAGCTCTTCGCGCGGAACGTTCGGACGGCGGGCTATGGCGTCGCGGTCTCGCGGAAAGGCGGGGCCGCCCTGCCGGGCGGCTGGGTCGAGGAGTACGTCTCCGGCGGCGTCTTCGCGCTGCACGAGGGGCAGGCGAGGCGCTCGCTCAACCTGCCGGTCGAGGATGCCCCGGTCCTCCCGCGGGAGCGGGATCTCGCCCTCTGGGCGAACCCCGATCGGTTCCCGGGGGCCACCGACGCCGAGAAGGTCCAGCGCGCGATGGACTCGGGAGCGACGACGGTCTACTTCCCGCGCGAGTCGTACGACCTGCGCGCCCCCGTTCGCATCCCGCCGGCCGTCCGGCACATCGACTTCCTCTACTGCAACGTCAACCCCGAGGCCTCCTTCGTGGTGGACCGGCCGTCCCCCGCCCCGCTCTGGGTGGAGCACAAGAACGGCTACTCGCGCTTCCGCCTGAAGGCGCCGCGGACGCTCGTCATGCACCACTGCGGAGGCGGCTACGAGATCGAGCATGCCGATCCGACGAAGGCGTTCCTGGAAAGCTGCGTCAATATCACCGCCGGCACCGGTCTCGTCCGCCCGGGACAGTCCGTCTGGGCGCGCAGCATCAACAACGAGTACAAGCACACCTCCAACTTCAAGGTCGATGGGGGGGCGCTCTGGGTCCTCGGCTTCAAGACCGAGGGGGCGCAGCCGTGCTTCGAGGTGACGAACGGCGGCGTCCTCGAGGCGCTCGGCGGTTACCGGAACGAGACGGAGCCGGACCGGGGGTTCCCGATGGTGATCAACCGCGACAGCCACGTCGCGCTCGTCGCCTACACCAGCATGGCGGCGGTCTACGAGCAGGCGGTGGAGGAGACGTGGAAGGGGGCGACGTCTCGGCTCTCGCGGAAGGACCTGCCGCCGCGGCTCGGCTACAAGGACGATTTCTATATCCCGCTCTACGTCGGCTATGGCGTGGCGCCGCGGCCGGTCGTCGCGCAGGCGGCGGGGATCGGCACCGGGCCCAAGGCCGCGCCGCCGGCCGCGTCGCCCCCGCCCCAGGTCCCGGCCGAGGTCCTCGCGGCCTGGGACGCGCGGCTCCGCGAACGGGCCGCCGCCGCCCTCCAGAAGGGCCGTGCCCCGACGTTCCGCTTCGCCCGGGTCCCCGACCAGGACTCCACGCTCGCCGTCTGCGACGGGGCGGGCCCGCTCAAGGTCCGGAGCGGCGTGTCGGAGATGGACGTGCCGTGGTCGATGCTCTCCCTGGAGGACAAGCGGGGCTTGGCCGTGGCTCTCGCCGAGCCGGGGGAGGCGGAGGACCTTGCGTTGGCCGCGTTTTACCAGCTGCTGTCCGGCCGACGCGCGGACGGCGAGCGGCTGCTCGGCCGTGCCGGCGCGGCGGGAGAGGCGGTCCGGGCGGCCCTCGGGCTCCCGAAGCCTTGAAAGGAGGCGCGATGCGAATCGTTCTGCTGGCGTTGGCGCTCGCCGGCCCCCCGGCGCGCCTCGGGGCCGCCCCGGTCCCGGTCGCGGGGCCGGTGCGCATGGCGGACGACGTCGTTGACGCGGTCGGCGTGAACGTCCATCCTTGGGGGCTGTACGAGAGCCGCCAAGCCGACCTGGCGGCGAAGCTGGCGGAGTTGGGCATCCGGCACATTCGCGACGGTGCCGTGCCGTTCGCCTTTCACCGGGCCGGCGCGCTCTATGCCGCCCATGGCATCCGCACGATGATGCTTTGCGGTCGTCGCAAGCCGGGACCGTGGCCCCAGCTGCTCGACGAGGCGGGGATCGACGACGAGCTGGCCGGCATCCGCGCCGTCCCCGCCGGCGCCGTCTCCGCGATCGAGGGCCCCAACGAATATGACATCAGCCGGCCGCCGTCGGACGCCGACTGGGTGGCGCGTCTTCAACGGTACCACAAGGCGCTCTACGAGAAGGCGAAGGCCGACCCCGCCCTCCGGCATCTGCCGGTCGTCGGCCCGTCTCTTTGCTCCGAGGACGCCTACGCGAAGGTCGGCGATCTGACCGCGTGGATCGACTTCTCCTGCCTTCATCACTATCTCTCGGGCCGCCATCCGGGGACGCCGGGGTGGGGCGGGAACGGGTACGGGAGCATCCCGTGGGCGCGGCAGGTCCTGGCGGCGAAGCAGAGCCCGACGAAGCCCATCGTGGTGAGCGAGTGTGGCTACCACAACGCGCTGGGGATCAAGCCGGGGGGGCACGAGCCGATCACGGAGGCGGGCGAGGCGAAATACCTCCCGCGCCTGTTCGCCGAGTACATCCGGGCCGGCGTCGCGCGCGCGTTCACGTACGAGCTGGTGGACGAGCGGGCGGACCGGCGGGACGCGGAGGCCTGCTTCGGGCTGCTGCGGAACGACCTGTCGGAGAAGCCGGTCTTCGCCGCGCTCAAGCACCTGCTGAGTCTGCTGCGCGACCCCGGGCCGCCCTTCGAGCCGCGCCCCCTTCCGCTCGCCCTCGACGGCGACTTGGCTGACGTCCACACGCTGTTCTGCCGGAAGCGCGACGGGACGGGGTACCTGCTGATCTGGCAGGAGATCCCCGGCTACGATATTGCGGCGCGGAAGGATCTGTCGCCGCCGGCGAAGGCGGTGGCGCTTTCCGCCGGCCCGTCGGTCGGTCTGGCCCGCGTTTTTCTCCCCGGGGAATCCGCGGAGCCGGTGGCGACTCACCCGAACCCGGCGACGATCCCGCTCCAAGTCGCCGATCGGATCCTGGTTGTGGAGCTGCAGCCGAGAAGCCGCATGCCGGTGGGGGCGGGGGGCGGCGGGGCGAATGCCGTCGAGACCCCGGCGGAGGATCTCGCCCTGCTCCGGGATTGGGTCGTCCGTCAGGTGCAGGCGGGGGTGCGGCCGAAGGTGCGCTTCGCGTTTGGATCGATGGCGCCCGCCCCCGCGGAGCTTCTCGCCGCCGACGCGGAGGGCGTCCGCGTGAAGACCTCCGGCGCCTCCGGGTTCGAGATGAACGTGGCGTGGGCGAAGACAACGGGGGAGAACCTCTACCAGTTCGCCCTGCCGCTGGCGGCGGACGCCCCCGCCGCGGTCGCCGCGGCCGTCCTTCGTCTCGGGCGGAGCCTGGGGCACGCGAAGGACGACGCGTACCGCGCGTGTCTCGGCGCGCTGAAGCGCCGCGAGCCGGCGGCCGCGATCGAGGACTGATCGCCCGCCGGCCGGCCCCCGTGTCGGGCCCCGTCAGGGGCCTTTTTGCTGCGGGCTCCAGTCCTCGGGCAGCGCCGCCTGCCACCCCGCCTTGAGCAGGGCGGCCATCTCCTGCCGGACCTTCGCATAGGCGGGATCGTCGGCCCTCGAGTTACCCCACACTTTTCATTAAGAAAAAAGCCCTCTGAAACCCGATGGATTTGGGGGCCAGCCACAAATCCTTGGGAACAGAGGGCTTCTTATGCGTCGCTCCGCCGCTCAAGCTGTTATCGGCCATTTGAAAGATTTTTTCAATAGCAAACG